>ERZ779874.2337-NODE-2337-length-15951-cov-20.956404_pt1 | contig 15951 bp, 10 predicted proteins | sample MGYA00511031_ERZ779874 | MGnify/ENA primary metagenome ERZ779874 (study PRJEB29588, sample SAMEA2156850) | human gut metagenome | biome: human gut; feature: human-associated habitat; material: faeces | place: Denmark | collected 2008/2010 ...
AGCCGCCGGAGCGGTGCTTAAGCCGTCAGGCGGGAATTGTGCGGTGTTGCCTTAGAGAACCATGATGAAAAATAAGGATAGGCGAATGTTGCGGTTTCTGTTTGTTCCTCTGATTCTTGAAAAAGATGTAGGATGAAACAGTCTTCCTCATTTATTGCTGTATTCCAGAGAGTTTTCAAATGGCTGACAGCTTTTCGCCATACCCGTACCATTTTTGCGCTTGCCATACAATCGAAAAACTGCTATAGTGAGTTACAAGAACAGCAGACCGAGTAAATCGGTTGCGCCTTACACGATTCAAAAGGAGCTGAAATTATTATGGAAGGTGCCTACTATAACGGGCAATATTTGAACAGACTGGAACGGCTTGGATATTCGCAGGCCGAAATTGACAACAAGCTGGAACGCACATTTGAGGAGATGTTCTATGGTCCGGAGGGGGTTCGCCTTTGCCATTGTGCCGGACCTGACATGATGTACATAGAGGATACGGGGAACCATGACGTCCGTACCGAGGGCATGTCCTACGCAATGATGTTCTGCGTACAAATGAATCGCCAGAAGGAATTCGACTGCCTGTGGCGATGGGTCGTGACCCACATGTACCTCACCGAAGGGGAAAACGCCGGCTATTTTGCCTGGTCCTGTCATACTGACGGCAGCAAAAATTCCGATGGACCCGCCCCTGACGGCGAAGAATTTTTTGCCATGTCCCTGTTTTTTGCGGCCAACCGCTGGGGTTCCGGCGAAGGAGTACTGGATTACGCTTCCTGGGCACGGCGCATCTTGCACGCATGTGTACACAAAGGCGAAGAAGCCGGTTCCGGATTTCCCATGTGGAACCCCGAAAACCATCTCATCAAATTCATTCCCAACTGTGAATTTACCGATCCCTCTTATCATTTGCCGCATTTCTATGAACTTTTTGCTCTGTGGAGCGACGAATGCGACCGTCCTTTCTGGCATGCAGCCGCAGCGGCCAGCCGCCAGTACCTGCGCAAAGCCTGCCACGCCCGTACCGGATTGAGTGCCGAATATGCCGAGTACGACGGCCGCCCGCATCGGGGTGATCAGCCGGACCGTCACGACTGGTTCTTCAGCGATGCATACCGCACGTTGGGCAACATTGCTTTGGATGCCCAATGGTTCGGGGACAAAGACGGTTGGGCCCAAGAAACAGCTGCACATATTCAGCAATTTTTTGAAGAAAAGGAACACGGGCAAACAAACGGCATCTATCTGATCGACGGCACACCCGTTGAAGGAAATGCTCTGCATCCTGTAGGGCTTCTGGCTACCATTGCGCAGGGTTCCCTGATTCTGGATGACGCCTGCGCGGATGAATGGCTCCGCCGGTTCTTTAGCACTCCGCTCCGTTCCGGACCGCGGCGTTATTATGACAATTGCCTGTATCTTTTTGCGCTGCTTGCTTTAAGCGGGCATTACCGCATCTGGTTCCCGCAAGAAGCAACGGTATAATGTACCCTTGTGCCTGTTGAAATTCACTGGGATGGCCTGAGCAAGTTTACTTCCATCACCGGTCAGGTGCTTAGCGGTGATGGTGCCGGCGCGGCTGCCTACAATACGTTCGATAATCCCCATCAAGTCGAGCCGAAGCCGTTGACAGACATAACTGTTGGTACCAACAGCTTTACTTCCCTCTTGCCCGCATGCAGCGTTGCTGCCTTTACGCTGAAAACCTGATTTCCAGACCAAAGCAAAAGAGCGCCGAAGATGACTTCTGCGCTCTTTTGCTTTTTTCTATGCCGTCAAACGGTTACTCTTTGTCGTCTGAATTCTCCGTAGTATCCTGAGACTGCTCCTGATTTATCTGAGAAGAGTACTGCTCTGAGCACTTCATGAAAACGCCATTTAAAACAGATGCATTTGCATAAGCGATCGAAGAGAACCCCAGCGCAAACCACAAAAACAATCCATAGCGCAATGTGGTCTGTGTATACAGGGTAAGTGCTACACATGCGCCTATCAACAACAACATGGAAAAGGTTTGGGGCAAAGAGGTCACAGACATGATAAACGCATTCCGTATGGTACCTAAAACCGTATTGTTGAATCTTGCAAGCAGCGGGAAAGCATATACGAAGGTCATCATATAAGCGATTGCTGCCACGGGAATCAAAATCTTAAAGATGCTGTTTTGGAAATTCCCGGAATGCCATAGAAGATAGATATCATAGCCCAGAAATCCCCCTGCGGCCCCAAAAAGAATTCCCATCAGTACGCCCTGGCGGAAATTTGCCCGGAATGACTTGAAAAAATTGCCGACCACCGGAGTGCCGTCTTTTTCACCCGCCATTTTTGTGGTGACATAATGTAAAGCCGTGATGGCAGGGCCAATGGTGACCACCGGAATGCAGCAAACCAGGAACAGCAGATTCAGGACAATAAGATCCCACACAACGCCCAGGGCGCGCATCATGGGGCTGTCCGGATTAAAAACGCCTCTCAATGAGTTCTCCTCCTTTTTTTCAGGATGTAAATATTCACAAAAAACAGCGATTCAGATTGTGCACTATTCAATCTGTTATTTGATTGACAATGGTTCTGCGGCTGAATTATACTGATACTGGCATTATACTTTGCACCGCTAAAAATAGCAAGGTCATTTTGCAACATTCACCGGTAAGGAGCTTTGTATGAACCGGTTTCATCATGTCAGAATCAAGCTGGAAAGTTTTCTCAATAACTTAAGCCTGAAGAAAAAACTTAGATATCTTTATTTTTTATGTATTCTGGTCCCCATATTTTTGACCGATATTGTAATTTTACATGCATTAACCAAGAACGAGCATGCCGAGCAGCTGCACCAGATGGAAAAAATAGCCAAATCAGTGCAGTCGATGCTTTCCGCCGCCACAGAAGATTCCGCGCTGATTTCTACCAGCCTGTATATGGATAACTCCCTTCAGGATTTTGTGAGCCGGCAATATGCCAGTCCCCAGGACTATTTTTCAAGTTACCGAGAATACATCCACAATTCTTTGCTGCAGGGTGTTTCCCGGATCACAAATTCTGTCATACGGGTGTATGCAGACAATGAAACCCTGATAAACGGCAGTGAATTTGCACGGTTATCCACCGTTTCGCAGGAGCCCTGGTATCAGCAGTATACTGCGGATGGCTACAGCCCGCGGCTTCTTTTTTCTTATGATGAAACAGATGGGCGCCAGGTGTTGTTTTTACGTGGGATGAATGGCCTTTACAGCAATAAGGCGGAGTGCCTTTTGTGTATTGGAATCAATTACAGCACACTGGACCGCGATTTCCAGAACATGGGGTATAACGATTCAGTTTATGTATGCAGCGGTAACCGGATTTTGCTTACGAACGCAATGCCCAATTATCGTTGGCAGCCTTATGACACATTCTCCCCGTCTGATTCGGTAGGCTTGTCCCAGCATTTTACCCTTTACGGGGAAGATCTGGACATCTATGTGATGGAACCAAGCGGCAACGTTTTAGCCCTGATTCGCCAAAGCATCCATATCCTGATCCTGCTGCTGATCCTGAACATTATTCCCCCGCAGCTTTTGATGAATCTGCTGGAGAATTCCATTACTTCTCGTCTTTCCCGTCTGGAAAAAGTCTTCAACCAGATAGACAGCGACGTGTTGATCAAGATTTCCGGGCCAAGCGGTCAAGATGAGATCGGCAGTCTGATGGACAACTACAACCGCATGGCTGACCGGATGAACAGCCTGATTGACACCGCCTACCGATGCCGACTGAAAGAGCAGAAGATGGATATTGCCCGGCAGAACGCAGAGCTGATGGCTTTATACAGCCAAATCAATCCCCATTTTCTGTTCAACGCACTGGAAAGCATCCGTATGCACAGCATCCTGAAAAAAGAAGAAGAAACCGCCGATATGATACAGAAATTGGCCATAATGGTGCGCCAAAACGTGGATTGGTCCTCGGATTCCAATACCATTAAGCGTGAGCTGGCGTTTGTTGAAGCGTACCTGTCCTTGCAAAAATATCGCTTCGGGGAGCGCCTTTCGTATCAAATCAATGCGCAGGAAGATTGCCAGAACATCCTGGTTCCGAAATTGACCATTACCACCTTTGTGGAAAATGCCTGTGTGCACGGTATTGAAGCAAAATCTTTTCCCGGTTGGATTTTTGTACGCGTGTATACAGAAAACGATGCGCTTTGCATGGAAATTGAAGATACCGGTGGCGGTATGGACGAGGCCGAGGTAGAACGTATTCAAGACCGGATGCGCAACGCCAGCCTGAAAATGTTAAAAGAAAAAGGACGCGTAGGCATGGTGAACACCTGCCTGCGCATCCGCATGATGACGGAGGATACCGCACAGTTCTCGGTGGAAAGCGAGCCGGGCATTGGAACACTTGTTTCGATTCGGTTCCCTCTAAACAAAGCAATAAGGGCGGAGTGACATGTTAAAAGTTATTATCGTAGATGATGAGCAGTTTATTGCGCAAGGTTTGCAGGCGTTGATTGACTGGAACGCCGCAGGCTATGAAGTGGCTGCCGTTTTGTCTGACGGACAGGAGGCTTTGGAGTACATAAAAAGGTTACCCGTTGACCTTGTCATCACCGACGTTATGATGCCAAAAATGACCGGACTTGAATTACTGGAAACTGTTCGCCGGGAGAATCTTTCCAACGCCGGTTTCGTGATTCTGAGCGGATACAGTGAGTTTTCCTATGCTCAAAAAGCGCTGCGCTACGGGTGTATCGACTATCTTCTCAAACCGGTGGAAAAGCAAGATCTGTTATCCATTCTCAGCAAATACAATAACATCTCGCAAAACAGCAAAATGGAGGAGCAGTACGAACTGGCCTATCAGGCCCGGTGTTTGATCTCGTTGCTGTTCGGCAAATATGATCCCCACGGCGTGGATTATCTGCATAAGCATCTGGATTTTTCGGGCGGCGTTCGTTACATTGAAATTTCCGCTTGCCATTCTTCGGACAACGAAGATGACGATGATGAGAACCACTTCCGTATGGTGCAGCGTGACCTGTACCAAAGCTGTGCGCAAATTTTAGGCGAGGACCGGAGCCGGTGTTTCTGTGACGCTTCGTTAGATCGCGTTGGGTATGGGATTGCTTTTGTTTACAGCGGTGCGCTTGCCCGAAATGCCGGCTGTTCCGAAACACAGTATATCCAGGATTTTTATAAGAAATTGGGTGTTTCGACACAACACGAATTGCGATTTCTGGTTGGCAAAAAAGTGGACGATATCACCACTGTTTCTGAATCGTATGATACCGTCTGCGGGCTGAAAAACCTTTGCGCCTTCCGCCAGCAAAAATCGATCTATTATTACGAGGAAGAGTTATCGGTTCCGCAAGAAAGAGCCGTTTTGTGCAAAGATACCCTGGATCAGTTGATTACCGCCATTGAACTGAATGAGCAGGAACGCATCGGCTCCGAAATAGACCATTTGTTTGCCGAAATGCAGCAGCGTGGCGTACATAACAAAGATATCAACCTGAACTTAAATTATCTTTTGTTCCGGCTTATGCATCTTGCATCCAATTTGGACAACGAAGCCAACCAGAAGGAAATGCTGCAATTTATCAGCGCGCAGTCTTTCCGGGAAGGAATTTCCCGCGGGAGCCGACAGCATCTGTTCCGCTTTGCACGCGAGTATGCAGACTACCTTTCCCTTCTGCGAAAAAATATCTCCATCGATATTTTGGATTCTATCGACAAGGAAATCCAGGAACACTACTCGGAAAACCTGACGTTGCAGGGCTTGGGCAAAAAATACTATATCAACAGTGCATACTTAGGGCAAATCTTCCGCAAAAAATACGGACAGTCCTTTAAAAACTATTTGTGTTCTTACCGTATTAACGAAGCGTGCCGCCAGCTATTGTACACAAACAAGCAGATCGGCCGCATTGCCGAAGATGTGGGCTATAAAGATGTGGATTATTTCCTTTGCAAATTTATCGAGCTGAAAGGCTGTACGCCTTCCCATTTTCGGAAGAGCAAAACCGAGAAACCACATTCTGAATTTCCCGGGAAATAATTCACACCAGAATAATCATACACTTGCTTTTCGTTTTTTGCATTCTTAAAAAACAACGATAAGCCAAACAAAAGTGCAGGCATGTTGCCTTCCAAAATACTTCAAGGATGGGGAACTGCCTGTCTTTTTTGTATCATTGTTTCGCTGTTTAGCGCGATTTCCTCTTCCGTTGAATTTGCAAAGCTATAATTTTCAGGGGTTTTTACTGGAATTTGTCGGTTGTGTAAAACATTTTTGGTATATATACTTAAATCAGGGAAACCCGCAAGGGCGGAAAATCTATCTACAGGAGGCCAATTATGAAAGTAAAATTGTGGCGGCGCGTATTTGCGTCAAGTATGTCCGCGGTCATGCTGCTGGGCTTAACGGCATGTGGCGGCTCTAATGAATCGTCCGATGGGATCAAAACATTTACGATGTTTACCGCAATGCCCGGTTCCGAAATCAATGATGACAACGATGTTATGAACATCATTGCCGAAAAGACCGGTGCCAAACTGAAAGAGACCTGGCTGACCGGCCAGACCGACGCAGAAGCCATCGGCACAATCATCGCGGGCGGTGAGTATCCGGACTTCATCAATGGCGGCGATGCCATGATGTCTCTTTACGATGCAGGCGTCCTGGTGCCTTGGGATGATTACCTGGAAAAGTATCCCAACCTGAAAGAGATGTACTCCGACGAAGAGTGGGACAACTTCCGCCAGGAGGACGGCAAAATCTATTGGGCCAACGTATTCCAGAACACCTATGGCGAAGATCGTGCCACCACCCATAACGATGAAGCCTTCTGGATTCAGGCGCGTGTTCTGGAATGGGCCGGTTACCCCGAAATCAAAACCCTGGACCAGTATTTCGATCTGCTGGAAAGCTATGCCGATGCCAACCCCACCATGGCAAACGGTACCAAGAACATTCCCTACACGGCACTTTGCGAAGACTGGCGCTATTTCTGCATCGAGAATGCACCCCAGTTCCTTGATGGGTATCCCAACGACGGCTCTGTCATTGTAGACAAGGATACGATGCAGGTGGTTGACTACAATACCACGCCTACTGCCAAGAGGTATTTCCAGAAATTGAACGAAGAATACCAGAAAGGCTACGTGGACGTAGAATTCGCCACCCAGACCTACGATGAATACATCGCCAAGCTTTCCACCGGCGCTGTGCTGGGCATGTGCGACCAGTGGTGGGACTTCGCGAACAATGTCAATGATGTTTTCAAACAGCAGGGTTTGGACGAGCAGGGCTGCAACTACGTTCCGCTGGGCCTGACCATTGACGAAGGAATGGAAAACCGCTGGCACACCTACGCCGATACCCTGAACAATTCCAGCGGCGTGGCCGTTACCACCAGCTGCTCCGATATTGACGCTGCATTTAAGTTTATGAACGATCTGCTGGATCAGGAAATCCACGATCTTCGCTTCTGGGGCGTTGAAGGTGAGGATTACCTGGTTGATGAAAACGGCCTGTATTACCGCACCGATGAAATGCGGACGAAATGCGCGGATCCCACCTACAAGGCCTCACACCTGTGCGGCTATTCCTACATGCCGCAGTGGCTGGGCACCAGCCGGGACGGCAAGAACGCCATGAAGCCCGAGCAGCAGACAAGCGAATTCCTGGACGGCCTGTCCACCCCCCTGCAGAAAGTGTTTGCTGCCTACGGCGTAGACAGCTACGTCGATATGATCGGTTCTGTGAAAGAAGAAATGGGTCCCTGGTTCCCGATGTATTCTTACTCCGGTTCAATGACTACCGCAACCCCCGGTGGTGTTGCCTGGGTCAAGATGGGCGAAGTCAAACACGAATGGCTGCCCAAAGTTGTTATGGCGCCTGATTTTGAAAGCACCTGGAATCAATACATGACTGCGTACAACGCAGCCAATCCGCAGGATTTCTTGGCAGAAATGCAAACTGAGCTTGAGCGCCGTGCCGGTCTTTGATGCCCGTTATTGCAGGCGACATAGACGTTGACACATACAAGTGGCCACGGTTGCACGGTGTAGCTGTGGCCACTTTTTTATGAAATGCATTCAACCCGCAAGCTCCTTAAACGTTAGTTTGCAACACATGATTCGCCATACACGTTCCTTAGGAGGACTCTCCAATGAAAAATCCATCAAAGCGTATTACATGGAAAGAGATTTCACGCCAGAAATTTCTGATGGTCTGTGCGGCTATCTTTTTTGTATACGGCATCGTATTTTATTATGTTCCACTGGCAGGCTGGGTAATGGCCTTTCAGGACTACAAACCCAAAGACGGCCTCTTCGGATCTAAATTCGTAGGACTGCAAAAGTTTAAATTCCTGTTCTCTGACGACGTCTTTTTGCGTGATATCCGTAACACTCTGGCCATGGGCGTTCTCAATCTGGTGACCACCTTTTTAATGGCCATTATCTTCGCCATCCTGCTGAACGAAGTACGCAACATGTTCGGCAAAAAGCTTGTTCAAACGGTTTCCTATCTGCCCCACTTCCTTTCCTGGATCGTTGTCACCGGTATTCTGCACGATGCGCTGTCTTCCACCGGTATCATCAATGAGATGCTGGTGAACCTGGGCATTCTGAATTCGCCCATCAACTTCTTCGCCAATCCGGGTTATTTTTGGCCAATCGTTGCATTTGCCAATGTTTGGAAGGAAACCGGCTGGAATGCCATTGTCTACCTGGCCGCCATTACCTCCATCGATCCCAGCCTGTATGAGGCAGCCACTTTGGATGGTGCCGGCCGGTGGGGCAAAATCTGGCACGTCACGCTTCCTGGCATCAAGTCCACCATTATGATTCTGCTGATCATGAATATTGGCAACGTATTGAATGCAGGCTTTGAAGTCCAGTATCTGCTTGGCAACGGCCTGGTCAAGAGTGTTTCGGAAACCATTGATATCTACACCTTGACTTGGGGCATCAGCCAGAACGATTATTCTTTGGGTACTGCAGCCGGTATCTTCAAGAGCGTCGTTGCAATTATTCTGATTCTCGGCGCAAACTGGATTGCCAAACGTGCCGGTGAAGACAGATTGTTCTAAGGGGAGGGTACACATGAAAATCAAATCATCCACCATGGACAAAGTCTTTGTTACCTGCAATACCATTTTCCTGGTTTTGTTCGTCACCATTACGCTGTATCCTGTTCTGAACACGGTGGCGCTTTCTTTCAACGACGGTGTCGACGCCGTACGCGGTGGCATCCATCTGTGGCCGCGCATCTTTACGCTCTCGAACTATAAAACGGTTCTGCATCAGCAGAACATCCTCACCGGTGCAGTGGTTTCGGTGGCCAGAACTGTGTTGGGAACCATCTTCGCCCTGGTAACGAACGCACTTTTGGCCTACATCATCAGCCGCAAACGCTTTTTGTTCCGTTCCCAGTTGTCTTTGTTCTGGGTCATCACCATGTACGTGAACGGCGGTATGATCCCCACCTTGGTTTTGTACCGCAACATGAACCTGACCAACTCTTTCTGGGTATACGTCATTCCGGGCATGGTCAGCGCATTTAACGTTCTGGTTATGCGCACTTTCATGGAAGGTCTGCCCAGCGCGCTGGAAGAATCCGCCATGATTGACGGTGCCAACGATTTCACCATCTTTACCCGTATCATCTCGCCCCTGTGCAAGCCGGTGTATGCCACCGTCGCCCTGTTCGTAGCTGTCGGACAGTGGAACTCCTGGTTCGATGCTATGTTGTACAACCGGATGAACACCCAGTATACGACCCTGCAATATGAGTTGATGAAGCTTCTTTCCTCTGTCATGCAGCAAAGCGGCAGTGCCACCACCGGCGGCAACACCGCTACCGCAGCCGTCACGCCGGTTACCGTGCGTTCCGCCGCTACTGTGGTGACGATGCTTCCCATCATTCTGCTTTATCCCTTCCTGCAAAGATACTTTGTATCCGGCATGACCATTGGCAGTGTAAAAGAGTAAAATCCTTTTCCTGCCATCCGCCCCTGTTTTCCAGTGCCTGTAATCTGAAAAGTCAGTTCGGCGGCCCCCTTCAATAGCTATGGCCGCTGCATCTGTTTTCCTCTTGGATGCAGCGGCCATAACTCTATATTTTTGCATGCAGAATATCACCCCTTTATACCTGGAGGTTTTCTATGCTTTCCGTTAAAAATCCTATCATGACAGGCTTCTTTCCCGACCCTTCGATTTGCCGGGTAGGGAACAAATTCTATACGGTTCATTCGACATTTGCGTATTTTCCCGGCGTGCCGGTTTTTGAGAGCGAAGATCTTGTCCACTGGAATTTGATCAGCAATGTGCTCGATCGTGATTCTCAGGTTCCTTTGTCCGGCTGTCAGCATTCCGAGGGGATTTTTGCCCCTACCATTCGTTACCATAAGGGCACCTGGTATATGATTACCACCAACGTGTCCGACCAAGGAAATTTTATCGTCACTGCAAAAGATCCGCGCGGCCCCTGGTCCGAGCCTTACTATTTGGGTGAGTCTACCGGCGGCATTGATCCCAGTCTCTTTTTTGACGATGACGGTACCTGCTATTATATCGGCCAACGGCCGCGTTCTGCCGGGTACCGCTACAATGGCGACTGCGAAATTTGGATTCAAACTCTGGATCTGGACACGATGAAGTTAAAGCCCGATGCCACCATTGTACTTACCGGATTCCAGCGCAAAGCCATTTGGCCGGAGGGACCTCACCTGTACAAAAAGGACGGTTACTATTACATTTTGCATGCGGAAAGCGGTACTTCCATCCACCACAGCGTCATGATCGCGCGCAGCAAAAATGTGTTTGGTCCCTACGAGTACTGCCCCTGCAACCCCATTCTGACGCATCGCCATTTGGGAGCCCAATATCCTGTTACCTGCGTCGGTCATGCCGACTTAGTGGATGACGGAAACGGCAACTGGTATATGGTTGTATTGGCTTGCCGGCCGAACCAAGGGTACACGTTGTTGGGGCGTGAAACCTTTTTGGCAAAGGTCACCTGGGAAGATGGTTGGCCGGTTGTAAATGCGGGGGTCGGTCATCTTGAAGAAGTAGTCACGCTGCCTTACGAGGGGCAGCCTTCTGACGACGTACCCCAATGTAAAACCTATACGTTTGATACACCTTCTCTGCCGCTGGAATTGCTGACTTTGCGCAATCACCGCGATCACGAACTGGAACTGCACGCAGAAGAGCATATTGTTCGTCTTTTCCATCGTTGCGACAGCTTGAAGGATTGCGGTGAGCCTGCATACCTCGCGCTGCGTCAGCAACACTGGAATTGCGAATTTGAAACCAGCTTTATCCCGCATTTCTGCAAAGAGAGTGATTGCGCCGGTATTGCCATGGTTCAAAGCAACGAAAACCATCTGCGGGCAGAGTGCTATCCCCAGGATTCGGGGGTCAAACTTGTTGTTTCTCTTTGCAAAGATGGTGAAGACAGCTGTTTGGCGCGAATGGATCTGCCGGCTGCACTCCCCATCAAACTGAAGTTGCGCGTAGAAGGGCTTGTGGCCAGTGTTCTTTACCAAAGCAATAGTGAATGGAAACCGGTTATCTCCGACATTGATCTGCGCTCTTTAAGCACGGAACATGCCGGCGGTTTTGTCGGCTGTACACTGGGGTTATACGCTTCCGGCAATGGAGAGGACGCTGGTGGTTATTCTGATTTTGAAAGAATGACCTATCGCGAACTTCCCACCAATTAATCCTTCACGAATCATTCGGTAGCGGCTGCCAAATGGGGAGAGAATGTCCAGCCGGCGAGGAGCCCGCCCACAAATAAAAAGCCATACGAATCCGCGAAAAGCCCAGCGGATGTGGGTGTTTGGAAACCGAATCTCCCGGATCGATACCTGCGTAACCCGTCCATACTCTTCCCTATCGCAAATACAAAAAAGCAGACCCTTGGACTCAAGGGTCTGCTTTTTGTATGCACGATTCATTTACAAAACGAAACGCTTGATTGCTCCGCAACACAATAGGCTTATAGTTTTCAACTCATCTTTTTCAAAGTTGTACAGAGACGTCGGTATTTTCTCCGGTCAATCCAATATACCTTGCATGGGAATACGATGCATTGCGTGATGCCCGGAGGGCTGTGGTAACGTCGTTTTTGCTTCTTGTAAACTCTTTGTCATCTGGCACTGAAACGTGCTGTATGGTGCCTTAAAATCGATCCTGTGGCATGGCCGGAATTGATTCGAGAAGAAGTGTTTATGGTTACACAGTTCAGACATAAACGTCTGATGGGCAAACTGTTCATCCTGCATGGCGATCATGGCGATTCGCATTTCGTCGGAATTCTGGTCGATGACATTGCGGAGATTGCCAAGACGTTCCTTCAGACAGAATCCACTGGCAGAGACCCCGATAATCTTCTGAGATGGATCATCTCGCACTTTTTGAGCAATGTTTTTGCTGGTGTTCCCAACGAAAATAAAATCCGCAGAAAAGGCTGCACGCAACGATCCAGGTAATAGGATTGGTTAGACAAATACACCAGAAACCAAAAGGTTGAAGCAGAAAATGAATGCATAAAGAACGGCAAAGAAGCTCGGCCACGCCACCAATTATGGTGATAAGGCCGTTCCCGAGCCCAACCAAAGCATTGCGGAACAGAAAAATCCATGCCAAAAATAAAAGGAACCACACGCTTGTGTAGAGATATTGCAGTGCATAATGTACCATTTCGGGCGAGGGATCACTCAAAAATATCCGCAGAATGGCTTTGGAGGCAATTCCATACAAAGCCATACCCAGAATTGCAGCACCAAGGGAAAGGAGCATCGTGCTGCGTACACCAGCAAAAATGCGTTTTGTTTTCCTGGCTCCTATGTTTTGTGCGCAATACGTAGAAATGCCCGAGCCCAGTGCGATCATAGGTTGCATCACCAAGGATTCAAGCTTAGAAGCGGCAGTATAGGCTGCCATTACGGAAGAACCGAATTGATTGATGCCGCTCTGCAGAATCATAATTCCAAACGCAGTAACGGTTTGGTTTAAAGCCATGGGAATGCCGCTTTGTATCATACACAGAATCCGATCAGGATCGGGGTACAGATCGCGGATACTGAGACGTAGATTGTTGTAGTTGTGAAACATGTACCAAAAGCATAGCAGTGCAGAAATTCCCTGTGACAACACCGTTGCCCAAGCGGCGCCTGCAGTTCCCATATGTAGTGTCGCGATAAAAAATATATCCAAAACAATATTCAAGAATGACGACAAAATGAGGAAATATAAAGGTGTGCGGCTGTCACCCAAAGAGCGAAGGATACTGGCTGCAATATTGTAGGCCATCGTACACAGGATACCGCCAAAGATGACGCGAAGATATTCGTGTGCGTAGAGGAGTACGTTCGAAGGGGTGTGCAACGCTAACAGAATCTGGCGGCTAAAAGAAACGGTAGGAATCGTGAGGATAACTGAAAACACCACTGTGAGCAAGAGCGCTGTGCCAACTACCTTCTTTAGTTCGTTCAGACGGTGCCCGCCAAATGCCTGTGAGACTAAAATACCGCAGCCCTGGGTAAGGCCGGAAGCAAAGCCAATTACAAGATATACAGTGCTTCCGGTCGCCCCCACGGCAGCAAGGGCGTCTTCACCCAAAAATTGCCCGACAATGATCGTATCGGCCATGTTATATATTTGCTGGAATAGGGTTCCAAGCAAGACGGGTACGGAGAAAAAGAAGATGGTTTTGGTGGGGCTGCCTACGGTCATATCTTTTGTCTTGTTCATGGCGTAATCCTCGGATCAATCCCAAACTCTGTGTGATCCACATTCAGGGTGCAAATAGAGCAAAAATTATTCGAGGCGGCATCAAGCTTGTCCGGCTGCCGTCTCGTTGGCATCATAACACCGAGGGGGGTGGATGTCAAGGGGGGAAAATATAGTTCATTTCACCCTTGACTTCTGACCCCGACAGCATTATTGAGCATTGATGATTTGGTACGAACCAACACCAGAAATCACTCCTTTTAGGCTACGCTTTGGCCCACAATAAAGCTCCCAACTGCTAGGCAGCCAGGTTTTTCGTTCTGGGTCAAATTGTTTTGAAACAAAAAAGAGAAGGCTTGCGCCTTCCCTTTACAACTGCATATTACCATGCAACAAGTCTACACCAACACCTTTACACAAATAACCTGCCTTTGCGTTTTTATTTTAGCAGTTTACTTGATGTAGATTAAGTACAAGTTTTTGAAGTCAAGAATTACTTCGGTCTTTTCGTCGTCGTAAGGAGAGACATCGAAGCCATCTACGATTTTCAAAAGTTCTTGTAACAGCTTGTGTTTTGATTCATCATTCCAGGTGCTGAAATAACTGGAAAAGGCGCAAGGGCAAAGTATATTCCAATGGACAGGGTATAACACATCACAAAAACGCACGCGTACGATTCTTAACGCGCGCGTGTTTTTTGACGCGTTCTATGTGTGCTATGCCTCTTGACAACCATCTGACCACTCTTTTCTCCCTAGCCGGTTTTATTTGCCGTTTTTCACGCTCCAACGTTTTATTACAACCACCATAACCAGCGCCGGAAGTTGTGCACACCACACAATTTCCGGCGCTGGTTCATTGTATTTTCCTGGCTGTCACAGTTTTCCCTTCTCGGCAGCCTGCAAAACACCGTCCAGCTTGGCGGATTTTAGTTCCGATTTTCATGATGTAGCGCTGCCTCCATTTTGTAGACACATTCGAAGCCCTGATATACTATATTCGCTGGTATAAACTAAAAAAGAGGTCCGACACTAAGTGTCGATTCTCCCAATATAGATCAACATAAGAAAAGCGCCCTGCACTTTCGTGTAAGGCATTCTTTGGTGCACCATCAGTGGGTGCATTAAGAATTCCGTCCGGTTCGCTTGTCGGCCTGTAAGGCCTCCATTTTGCTTCGCAAAACCGCTCGTGCGGTTGTACGCCGCGCGCGGCGTACATTGTTCGCTCCCCGCTTTCGCTCACGCTCAATCGTGACCCCTGCTCACAAACCCGCAACCATTTTTAGCGACCAGTCCCCGCGAGACGAACACGAGCGCTTGCGCGAAGTGCGAGTCCGTCCCGAAGGGAATGGTGCAACAAAAAAGCCGCAACATTCGTTGCGGCTTTTTCTGGTGCACCATCGGGGACGCTCCCGCGGGCTAAGGAACGCCGCACTGTGGCGTTCCTTATGGCACTGCGTGCCGCCGCCCTGTTCGAGTATCTCCGACGCTGCACCAGATCGTGCCTTCTTAAAATAGAGCAACAAAAAAACGCCCTACACTTTCGTGTAAGGCATTCTTTGGTGCACCATCGGGGACTCGAACCCAGGACCCACTGATTAAGAGTCAGTTGCTCTACCAACTGAGCTAATGGTGCTTAATAAAGCAAACCCACGAACCGGGCTTTCCGCTCGGCCCGTGGGCTGCTTGCTTTTTAAGAGAAGCCGGCATCTACCTATTTTCACAGGCCGTTTCCAGCCAACTATCTTCGGCACAAGTGAGCTTAACTTCTGTGTTCGGAATGGGAACAGGTGGTTCCTCACCGTCATCGACACCGGCCATTCCCTGACCAACGTCAGCTTCTCTTTCTTAGAAGGCATATACCTTCAAAACTGAATATCGAACTGCTTTCAGCAAATGAAGTATCAATCGAAAATGGGGTCAAGCCCTCGACCTATTAGTACACGCTTGCTCAATGACTCGCGCCACTTACACATTGTGCCTATCAACCTTGTAGTCTTCAAGGGGTCTTACCTGATTATCTCAGTGGGATATCTTATCTTAAGGCCGGCTTCACGCTTAGATGCTTTCAGCGTTTATCCGATCCGAACATAGCTGCCCAGCTGTGCCACTGGCGTGACAACTGGTGCACCAGAGGTTCGTCCATCCCGGTCCTCTCGTACTAGGGACAGCGCCTTTCAAATATCCTGCGCCCACGACAGATAGGGACCGAACTGTCTCACGACGTT
>ERZ779874.2339-NODE-2339-length-15937-cov-3.379297_pt1 | contig 15937 bp, 13 predicted proteins | sample MGYA00511031_ERZ779874 | MGnify/ENA primary metagenome ERZ779874 (study PRJEB29588, sample SAMEA2156850) | human gut metagenome | biome: human gut; feature: human-associated habitat; material: faeces | place: Denmark | collected 2008/2010 ...
GGTTCGGGGAGACTGACGAAGAGGTTCAGAACGAAGCCCAGAAGAGTATCTTGCGCGTTTTTCATACCTTGATACTATCAGATTTTTTTGGTGCGTCAGCCCTGGGTAGACGTTTGAAAAAATTGATCGGCAGGTGGGGGGGCGTTTATTGCGGGAACATATCCGGCACGGCAGCCTCATAGCCCGGAACGGGTCAGCGATGTTGCGACGAAAGAATGGCACGACTATCAACAGTATTGTGCCGAGATACGACAAGAAAAAGAGGAGAAAAAACGGGCGGAAGCAGCTTTGCGGCAGCGTCAAAAGGAACAAAGAATAAGCGCCCTCTCCCGCCTTGCCCGCTATGGGGTATCTGTTTTGAACATTGCCCGGCATTGCCTGAAGGTGCAGCAGAAAAGGGAAAGGCTTTTGCTGCGCCGGAGCAGACAGATAAACAAATGGCGGAAGCTACGCTTTGAAACATGGTTGCGTGCGCAGGGCCAGAATCGATAGGCCGACATGTGGCGTCATCGTTCTGCCCTGGAGAAAAACAGACACACCCCGCCCCCATGCCGACGGCAGCCCCAGAGCCGAAAGAGCTTGCCGTTCTGGAAGCCTTCCAGCGCTATGCTGACGCCGTAAATGCGGAGCGCTACCGCGTTACCTGCATCAGAATGGAGCTGGACGGAGAGAAAAAGGCATTTATTCTCGACAGGCAAGGCGGCATCACGCGAGGTTTTACGCCGGAGGAAATTGCCGGCCATCTCCCGGAAATGTTCCGGCTCCAGCAACGCGGCGAGAACATCTACTATACCCCCCTCTCCGAGAACAAGCACCATATTCTTGTGGATGATATGTCGGCAGAAAGCCTGATACGGCTGCAAAAGGACGGTTATCGTCCTGCGGTCATACTGGAAAGCTCACCGGGAAACTTCCAATGTCTGCTGACGATTCCCAAACTGGGGAACCGCTTTGACAGAGACGTGGGGAATCGTCTTACTGAGCGGCTGAACCGGAAGTATGGCGACAAAAATATCTGCGGCTGCATTCACCCGCACCGTGCGCCGGGCTTTGAAAATCGCAAGCCGAAGCATCGTCGCGACGATGGAACCTATCCGGAAGTGCGGCTGCTCTTTGCGGAGAAACGCCAATGCGGCAAAGCTCTCCTGCTTTCTCGCCGGATTGAAGGGGAATACGTCGAGGCCGAAAAACAGCGCCAGACTAGGCGCGTAAGGCGTGCATATCCTCAGAGCAGAGACCCCGGCGACGCCGTCTCCGCTTACTGGGCACACTTGGAAGATATTCGCAGGCATTTGGCCATTGAGGATTACTCCCGCGTGGACGCCATGATTGCCCTGCGCCTTCGTGCCAATGGCCATAGCCATGATGCCGTCATGGGGGCCATATTTCACTGTGCTCCTGAAATTCGGGAAAAGCCTACTGGCAGGAACTGGAAGCGCTATGTCGAGCGCACAGCGGGATATGCTTTCGGTATGGCCGGGGACATTGCCCTGCAAAAAAATGAGCGCTATCGGGCTGCGTGGCTGAAAGTCGAGGGAAGGACGCGAGAGAGGGAAGCCATGCGGCACAGATAACTCTGTCTACTTCCCTTCCTGCGCATCAAGATATGCTTCCAGTGCCGCCCGCACGACATCAACCTCCGAGCGCTCCTGTTCAAAAGCAAAGCGGCGCAAACGCTGATTCAGGCCAACAGGCAAGGCAAAGGACTTGACCTTGACGGCCTCTCCCTTTGGCCTGCCAACGGGACGTATTTCGGCTTTTTCCACAGGGGACTCTCCTGATGCAGCCGGGCCGGTAGTCTCAGTCGGTTTGAAAAGTTCATTTACTTTCAAAGCATTACCCTCGATACGGTGCTTTCCTCGTTCGCCAAGGCCCATATTCCTATCTCCATATTTTCATATATCGCTATGATTATTTTTTAATATGGAAAAATAATCATATTTTTCTTGTGCGTGCAAGAAACTCGTTGGCAAGAGCGCCGTAATCCTGTGCGCCAAAGGACTTCGCCCGGTACTCAAAAATGCTCTTGCCATTACTGGGCGCTTCGGCCAGAGCGACATTGTCGCGGATGCAGGTAGAGAACAGCATATCCCCCAAACTTTCCCGCAGTCCCTCGGCCACATCCCGATTCAGGGACTTACGTTTATCGTAAAAAGTCAGGAGAACCCCCAGAAGAGACAGCGATGGATTGAGGGCCTCCCGCACGCTTTGCATCGTCTGCTGAATCAGTTCCAGCCCCGCCAGCGCATAATATTCTGCCTGAACCGGAATCAGCAGGCTGTGCGCTGCGGTCAGGGCGTTGACGGTCAACAGCCCCAGCGAAGGAGGACAGTCAAGCAGGATGTAGTCATAATCGAGATCCAGCAAAGCTTTTTTAAGCAGGTTTTCCCGTCCCATACGCGTTGCAAAGGCCAATTCGGCCACAGCAAGATCCCGCGACGCCGGGAGAAGATGTAACGTATTGGACAGAGGGAATACTGCCTCCGGGACAGCTCTGTCTCCTGCCATGACTTCGTAGGAAGACGCTTGGACATCGGTAGAAGCCAGTCCGCAGGCATCCGTCAGATTTCCCTGGGCATCTAGATCGACCAACAGGGTTTTCATCTGGCGGCTCAGGGCCATTCCCAAATTGTGCACTGTGGTGGTCTTGCCAACGCCCCCTTTCTGATTTGCAACCGCGCAAACATGCATAGCGCACCTCATGTTTTATATAAAAATATATCTATATTAAAATTTTTTCATGTCAATATTTTTTCATATGGAAATATTAAAAAGCAGTTTCCAAGTCCTAGAAAAATCACCGTCTCCCCGTCCGCACAAAAATCTTCTTAGACGTAACACGTTAATAATAAATAAAAATATCAGTTTCCCCTTCCCGACAGTCGGTATTTTCTCCCTGCTTTCCTTGGCCTGCCGAATAGGGTATACAAAGGTTTCTTCAAGATTTTTCAGGAGTTCCGGCAATCCATGAAAATTATTGACAATATCAATATTCTTCTTGGCGATGACCTCAAAAAAGCACTTGGAAGAAAGGGCCGTCTGAAAATAGCGGCTTCCTGTTTCTCCATGTACGCCTATGAGGCATTATGCAAGGAACTCAAGCACCTGGAAGCCTTTGAGTTCATATTTACGGAGCCGACATTTGTACCGGACGAGGCCGCAGGCAAGATCAAAAAAGAGCGGCGTGAATTTTTTATTCCCCGGCAGCATCGGGAAAGCAGCCTGTACGGCACGGAATTTGAGATACAATTACGCAACAAGCTGACACAACGGGCCATTGCTCGGGAATGCGCTAACTGGCTCCGGCGCAAAGCCACGTTTCGATCCAACCGGACACAGGCTCCCATGCAGCAATTTGCCTGCGTGTCATCCCCGGAAGGAGAAAGGGTCTACTGCGGCATTCAGGGATTCACGGCTGTGGAGCTTGGCTATCAGAAAGACAATGCCGTCTCCCGCATGATCAACTGTCTGGAGGAACAGCCCTTCACATCAACCTATCTTGCCCTGTTTGACCAGATTTGGAACAACACCGACCAGCTCCAGGACGTGACGGAAACAGTCTATGACCATATCGCTTCCGTCTACACGGAGAATGCGCCGGAACGCATCTATTTTTTGATACTGTACCATATTTTCCGGGAATTTTTGGAAGATGTGGATGAGGACGTGCTGCCCAACGACAGGACAGGCTATCAGGATACTCTTGTCTGGCAAAAGCTGTTCAATTACCAGCGCGATGCCGCCACAGGGATCATCAACAAGCTGGAGACTTACAACGGCTGCATCCTGGCGGACAGTGTGGGCCTTGGCAAAACCTTCACGGCCCTGGCTGTCATCAAGTATTATGAGCTGCGCAACAAGTCCGTGCTGGTGCTGTGCCCCAAAAAGCTGGCCGAAAACTGGGTGACGTATACGCAGAACCTCAAGACAAACATCCTGCTGAAAGACCGCTTCAATTACGACGTCCTGTTTCACACAGACCTTTCGCGCACCTCAGGCCAGACGCTCGGCATCGATCTGGGCAAGCTCAACTGGGGCAATTATGACCTTGTCGTCATTGATGAATCACACAATTTCCGTAACAACGACGTCTACAAGGACAAAGAAACCCGCTACCAGCGTCTGATGCGCCGTGTCATCCGGGACGGGGTCAAGACCCGGGTCCTTATGCTTTCCGCCACCCCGGTGAACAACCGCTTTACGGATCTGCGCAACCAGCTGGCCCTTGCCTATGAAGGACACTCCGCGCAATTGAGCGACAAATTGCGCAGCACGCGCAGCATCGAAGAAATTTTCCGTCAGGCACAGACGGCCTTCAATGCCTGGTCGCGCCTTCCCCCGGAGGAGCGTACTTCACAGGCCATTCTGGATAGCCTGGACTATGACTTTTTCGAGCTGCTGGACAGCGTGACCATCGCCCGTTCCCGCAAGCACATCCAGACCTTTTATGATACCCGTGATATCGGTTCTTTCCCGGAGCGCCTCAAGCCCCTGTCCTATCGTTGTCCCCTCACGGCCCGGGCGGACGTCCCGGACTTCAATACGATCTTCAAGGAACTTTCCCAGCTGAAGCTGGCGGTATACGCGCCGCTGAACTATCTGCTGCCAAGCCGTATCGCCAAATATGAGGCGATGTACGATACCCGTCTGGGAGGAAAAAAGGTGCTGCGTCAGGCGGACCGCGAGCGCAGCCTGCAAGCCCTGATGACCACGAACCTCCTCAAGCGGCTGGAAAGTTCCGTGGAAGCCTTCCGCCTGACCCTGGGGGCACTGCTGCAAAACTGCGAGCAGGCGCTGGAACGGGTCAGCGCCTTCCGCCAGAACGGCAAAGCCAGCTTTTCCACTGAATGGCACGCTGATACCTGGGAAGAGGATGAAGAGCTGGCAGGTTTTTCGGATGCGGCTGTCACCGGAGGCAAGATCAGCATCAATCTGGCGGATATGGATACGCTTTCCTGGGAGCAGGATCTTGCCGCGGATCAGGGCCGCCTTGCGGGGCTTCTGGCGCTGATGCGGGAGGTATCGCCCGGCGACGACAGCAAGCTGCAACATTTGCGGCAGCTGATAACGGCTAAAATGGCTCACCCCATCAATGGCCACGGAGAGACAGGCAACAAAAAAGTCCTTGTCTTTACGGCGTTTGCGGATACAGCCCGTTATCTGTATAGCCAGCTTGCTCCCCTTGTCCGGGAACAGGGAGCGCACTGTGCGCTGATCACAGGTCAGGGGGCGCCCAAATCCACCGTAAAGAAGGCCTACGGTTTTTCTGAGCTGCTGACGCTTTTTGCACCGCAGGCCAAGAGCAAAGCGCTTTTACTGCCGGAGGAGCCTGCCGAAATAGACGTGCTCATTGCCACGGACTGCCTTTCCGAAGGCCAGAACCTGCAGGATTGCGACTATCTGGTGAATTACGACATCCACTGGAATCCTGTGCGCATCATCCAGCGCTTTGGCCGCATAGATCGTATCGGCTCTCCCAATGCCCGCATCCAGCTGGTCAATTACTGGCCCGACATGACGCTGGATGAATACATCCGCCTGAAAGAGCGGGTGGAAAGCCGCATGGTCATCGCGGATATCACGGCCACAGGCGACGACAACGTACTGACTGCCAAAAGCACGGACGTGGCCTACCGGCGGGAACAGCTGCGCCGTTTGCAGGAAGAAGTCATCGAGATGGAGGACGTCAGGACAGGCGTTTCCATCACGGATTTGGGGCTCAATGATTTCCGCATGGATCTGCTGCACTACATCAAGGCCCAGGGGGACCCGGGGCCGGCGCCACGAGGTCTGCACGCCGTGGTCCCGGCCCGGCCGGAAACAGGTCTTTTGCCCGGGGTGATCTTTGCCCTGCGCAATCTCAATGAAGGGGTGCGCATCCAGCGGCAAAACCGCCTGCATCCCTATTATCTGCTCTATGTGGGAGAGGACGGCAACGTGCTGGCCGCCCATACGGAAGTCAAAAAACTGCTGGATGTGCTGCGTGCCGCCTGCAAGGGACAGGGCGAGCCCCTGCGGGAAGTGTGCCGCGTGTTCAATGAGCGCACAGATGAAGGCCGGGATATGGCCCCCTATTCCCGTCTGCTCAATGCGGCCATCCAGTCCCTGGTGGAAAGCAAGGAAGAAAGCGATCTGGACAGCCTCTTTTCCGGGGGGCGAACCAGCGCGCTGGTGGATACCATTTCCGGGCTCAATGATTTTGAACTGCTGGCCTTCCTGGTGGTGATCTGATGCCGTTTTTTTGTTATCCTGCGGCGGCCCTTTTCGGGCGCACCCTGCCCAAGAACAAAATCTATGAGCGGGCCAGCGTCACACCACGCCTGCGCCAGCTTTTTGTGGAACAGGTGGATGCCATCATCTGGCAGTACAAACTGGCCCCGGAGACCATCAACCTGCGCCCCACAGCCGCAGTGCCGGAGATCCAGATATTCCGCATCCGTCTCCGGGGCAGTGAGCTTGCCGAGGATATCCTGCACTGCCTTGATACAGCCATCCCTTCCCCCCTGCTGTTTGAACTGGAATGGGAAGAGCGAGTGCAGGTGCGGGCCTGTTTCAAGCAGGCCATCGCTCCGGAAAAGGCCGGGGGCTACTTCTGCTCCGTCTGGCATGAGGCCGGCACCCCGCGCCAGCCCTTGCCGCTTGTACTGGATATGGAAGCTCTTTATGTTGCATTGCTGGAACCATTGGCGCCGTGGCCGCGCCGCGAACATGAAGCCCTGCCGCAATGGATGCAGCGCCTGGAAGCCATTGCCGACTGCGAACGCCAGGTGGCCCGCCTGGAAGCCCGCCTGCGCCGGGAAAAGCAGTTCAACAAAAAGATTCCCCTGAACCGGGAATTGCAAGCGCATAAAAAACTACTGAGAGAATTGAGCTGTGTGTGATATTGATCTTTACGAAATGAATGAATTTTTAAAAAGATATAATCAACATTTTCAGGAATTTAGTTTGCGCTTTGAACGATTCAAGGAAATTCGAGAGCAATACCAACAAACTAGAGATAAAAAATTACTTACGGATTTTCGTTGCTATATGGACATGCTTATTGTCCAGATACGTTCTTTTTGTCTTGAAGGGGACAGTCTAAATAGAAAAAATTATACAGTGCAGCATTTTCTCTATAAATTCGGTCGCAGCGATTTAGCAGATAAGATCAATGATTTTTTGGATCAACCATTATATGGAAATAAAGACGAAGATGACAGCTACTGGAGTATAAGAAAATCAATAAAATTTGCATCAGATAGATATATCTGCCACCACGACAAATTATCGAATTTTGAATTTTCACAAATTGATCTTATTCTTTCTTATCTGAGTAATCCATATTTTTCCAACAACTTAGATGCCATCATAAGTGAAATATCGGAATGTTTGCTTGAAGCCCATGAGCAGTTTCTGCGTCATACCCTTCAAACAGAGAAAAAGGATTAGCCATGCAAAAACTGAAAATGCACAGCCCTGACATGACGCAGGAGCATATTGCCCGTATCCGGGAGCTTTTTCCCAACTGCGTGACCGAGGCTCGGGGCAAGGACGGTTCCCTGCGCCTGAGCGTGGATTTTGACCTTCTGCGGCAGGAGCTTTCCGGCAGAATCGTGGAAGGCCCGCAGGAGCGCTATCATCTGGACTGGCCGGGCAAGCGCGAGGCCGTGCTGGCGGCCAATGCCCCCATTGCCAAAGCCCTGCGCCCCTGCCGGGAAGAAAGCGTGGATTTTGACACTACCAAGAACTTGTTCATCGAAGGGGACAATCTCGACGCCCTCAAGCTCTTGCAGGAGACCTACCTCGGCAAGGTCAAGATGATCTACATTGACCCGCCCTACAACACGGGCAATGATTTTATCTATAATGACGACTTCGCGGAAACTTCCGAAGCCTACCTTTCCCGCTCCAATCAGAAAGATGAGGCAGGCAACCGCCTTGTGGCCAACCCGGATAGTAACGGTCGTTTCCATTCCGACTGGTTGAGCATGATGTATCCGCGCTTGAAGATTGCCCGAAATCTGCTTGCTGATGATGGAGTTATTTTTATTAGCTGTGATGACAATGAATCACATAATATAATCCAACTCTGTAATTCTATTTTAGGATTTGAAAATTTCGCAGGGCAATTTGTCTGGAGAAAACGTACAGCAAAATCAGATGTCCCGTTCGGAGTTTCCCAAGACTGTGAGAAGATTATTTGTTATGTTAAGACAGACAAAACATCTTTAGCTATCCCTGGCGGTACAAGACGCTATTTTGAAACAGATGATTTGAAAGGACGTCCTTGGAGGATTCATGATCTGACGAAGCAGACTTCAGCAAGTGAACGCCCAAATAGCTATTTTACAATAGTTAATCCTAAAAATGGGAAAGAATATCCTGCAAACCCCAATAGAACTTGGGCTATAACAAAAGAAACATTTGACGAATATTATCAAAAAAATAGAATTGTATTCCCTGGAGATTATGATTTTCTTTCCATAACAAAACCAGCATTTCGATATTTTAAAGATGAAGATGAAGCGAAAGCTGGAGAACGCTTTGGCTTTATTCCTGTGAGTACATTCTTGCCCGATACGGTAGGGATGACGAAGGAAGGCACGGAAGATATCGGGAAAATATTTGAAAGAAAGGAATTTAGCCTTCCAAAGCCAATTTCACTTATTAAATTTTTTATCCAAGCAACAACAGCAGTCTCTCCCCACGATTCTGCAATCATCCTCGATTTCTTCGCCGGTTCGTCCACTACAGCCCATGCGGTGATGCAGCTCAATGCCGAAGACGGCGGCAACCGGCAGTTCATCATGGTGCAGTTGCCGGAGGCCTGCGACGCCCAAAGCGAAGCCGCCAAAGCGGGCTACAATACCATTGCCGAGATCAGCAAGGAGCGCATCCGCCGGGCCGGAAAGAAGATCCTGGAAGCCGATTGCCATGAAGGCTGGAACAGGGATGTGGGCTTCCGCGTGCTCAAGGTGGATACCTCCAACATGGCGGATGTGTTCTATACGCCGGACGCCCTGCAACAAAGCCTACTGGATCTGACCACGGACAATATCAAGCTCGGCCGTACGCCGGAGGATCTGCTGTTTCAGGTGCTACTGGACTGGGGCGTGGAGCTGACCCTGCCCATCCGCAAGGAAAGCATACAGGGCAAGACCGTCTTTTTTGTGGACGACAATGCCCTGGTGGCCTGCTTTGATCGCGGCATCGACGAAGCCCTGGTGCGGGAGCTGGCCGCCTGCGCTCCCCTGCGCGTGGTCTTCCGGGATAACGGCTTCGTCTCTGATGCGGTCAAGATCAACGTGGAACAGATTTTCCGCCAGTTGTCCCCGGGCACGGAAGTCCGCTGCCTGTAGAGAGGAACGAGTATGAAGATCGAGAAGATACGCCTGAAAAATTTCAAGGTATTTCAGGATGTCACCATTGAAAACATTCCTGCGTTCTGCGTGATCATCGGTGCCAATGGCGCGGGCAAGACTACCCTCTTTGACGTGTTCGGCTTTTTGAAGGACTGCCTGACCTATAATGTGACGCGCGCGCTCCAGGCGCGGGGCGGTTTTCAGGAAGTGGTTTCACGCGGCCACGAGAGCGAGAACATCGCACTCGAAATCCAGTACCGCCTTCCGCTGATAGGCAAGGAACGCCTTGTCACCTATCTGGTGGGAATCGGTTTGCACAACAAACGCCCTGCCGTTGTCCGGGAAGTACTGCGCTACAAGCGCGGCGCGTATGGCTCTCCGTACCAGTTTCTGAAATTCGCCTATGGCAAGGGAGAAGCCGTCACCAATGAGGAAGATTTCAGCAAGACTGATGAAGAGCTGAACCGGGAAGAACAGGACCTCGGTGCCGTGGACATTTTGGCCATCAAGGGCCTGGGACAGTTCCAGAAATTCAAGGCTGCCAATGCCCTGCGCCAGATGATCGAAAGCTGGCATGTCTCCGACTTCCATATCGACGCCGCACGCGGGGCCAAGAATGCTATCGGGGAGTATGAGCATCTCTCTGCCAGTGGTGACAATCTGCAACAGGTGGCGCTTAATCTGTTTGAGAACCACCGCGACGTCTATGAACGGATTCTGGAGGCCATGCGCCAGCGTGTGCCCGGTGTCAACGAAATCAAGACAAAAGATACCGAAGATGGCCGCCTGGTGCTGCAATTCGGTAACGGCATTTTCAAGGACCCCTTCATTGACCGCTTCGTGTCTGACGGTACGCTGAAAATGTTCGCCTACCTTGTCCTGCTGCATGATCCCAGACCTCACCCCTTCCTCTGTGTGGAAGAGCCGGAAAACCAGCTCTACCCTCGCCTGCTGTCCGAGCTGGCCGAAGAGTTCCGCACCTATTCCCGCAAGGGCGGGCAGGTGATGGTCTCCACCCATTCCCCGGATTTTCTCAATGCCACGGAAGTGGGGGAAGTTTTCTGGCTGGAAAAGGGCGAAGACGGTTTCAGCAAGGTCTGCCGTGCCGCCGATGACGCCCAGGTCGTCGCCTATATGGAAGAGGGGGACAAGATGGGCTATTTGTGGAATCAGGGACTGTTCGGCAAGGCGGACCCGCAATGAGCACACTTGTTTTTTTGCTGGAAGAAGAATCCGCCAAAAACATGCTGGTTCCTGTGGTGAAAGAACTGGTCCCGGAAGATATGCCGGTGCAGTACATCACCTTTAGCGGCAAGCAGGATCTGGAACGCCAGCTGGTCAAAAAAATCCGCTTCTGGCGTGATCCAGGCTCACGTTTCATTATTTTGCGTGACAAGGATTCCGGGGATTGCGGCGTCATCAAGCAGCGCCTGCTGGCGCTGGCCCAGAAGAGCGGCAAGCGGGATGCCTGCCTTGTACGCATCGCCTGCCATGAACTGGAGAGCTTCTTTCTGGGGGATCTGGCCGCTGTGGCGCAGGGGCTGGAACTTCCCGCTGTGGCCAAAAAACAGGCCCAAAAGCCGTATCGCACACCGGATACCATCGCCAATGCCGCGGAAGAGTTAAAGAAACTCACTTTCAATAAATACAGCAAGCTGGCGGGCTCCCGCGCCATCAGCCCCCATCTGAAACTGGACGGCTCCAACCGTTCACACAGTTTTGGCGTGCTGCTGGAGGCTATCCGGCGGCAGGTGGCTTTGATACAACAAGCAAACACAGTGCCTGAAGGATAAATCCGCTTTTTGTGATTCTCGCCCAAGAGGGCGCTCCAGGCCCCGTTCAGGAGGCAATTTATGGACTGCCTTCGCCATGCTCCAATTTGTCAGCCCGGTGCAGGGGAATACGATGAAACTCAAATTCAAGATACAGCCTTTTCAGACCGCCGCAGTCAACGCCGTTGCGGATTGTTTTGCCGGACAAATGCCCAATGGCGGACTGGCCTACTCCATCGACCCCGGACAACTGGCCTATGCGGGCGGCTATCAAAGGACAGACCTGAGCGAGGCCAAGACAGGCTTTCGCAATGCGCCCCTGCTGCTTTCCGGGGAGCAGATACTGACCAATGTCCAGAATATCCAGCGCGGAAGCGGGTTGCCGGTATCATCCGCCCTTGTTGCCAGTGCGGGTTGCCCCATCAATCTGGATATCGAGATGGAGACCGGTACGGGCAAGACCTATTGCTATATCAAGACCATCTTTGAGCTGAACAAACGCTACGGCTGGACAAAGTTTATCATCGTGGTGCCCAGCATCGCCATCCGTGAAGGGGTATCCAAATCCCTTGCCATAACGGCGGATCACTTTCTGGAGACCTACGGCAAGAAGGCGCGCTTCTTCACATATAATTCCAAGCAGCTGCATCAACTGGAAAATTTTTCTTCCGATGCCGGGATCAATGTGATGGTCATCAACATCCAGGCCTTCAATGCGACAGGGAAGGATAATCTCCGCATTTATGAAGAGCTGGATGACTTCCAGTCCCGGCGGCCCATTGAGGTCATCAGTGCCAACCAGCCTGTTCTCATTCTGGACGAACCCCAGAAGATGGAAGGAAAAAAGACGCTGGATGCCTTGAAAAAATTCAAGCCACTCATGATCCTGCGCTATTCGGCCACGCACAGGACAACACACAACAAGGTCTATCGTCTGGATGCCCTGGATGCCTACAACCAGAAACTGGTGAAAAAGATCGCTGTGCGCGGCATTTCCGCCAAGGGCATGTCCGGCACCAGCGGCTATCTGTATCTTGAAAGTATCGAAATTTCCCGACAGGCTCCGGTGGCCCTGCTGGAACTGGAGATCCGTCAAAAGAGCGGTATTGCCCGGCAGCGTCGCCGGGTCCAGAAAGGAGACAATCTCTTTGTATTGTCCAATGAGCTGGACCAGTACCACGGCTATGTGGTGAGCGAAATCGACGCACGTACGAATATCGTGGAGTTCACCAATGGTATTCAGATCACGGCCGGGGAATCGCTGGGAGACCTTCAGGAAAACATGCTGCGCCGCATCCAGATCCGCGAGGCCATCCGGGCACATCTGGAAAAAGAGCGCCGTCTGTTCCCGCAAGGCATCAAGGTCCTGAGCCTGTTTTTCATCGACGAGGTGGTCAAATACCGGGATTATGCCCAGGAAGACCACAAGGGCTTGTATGCCCGCTGGTTCGAGGAAGAATACAATCTGCAAGTCAATGACTTTCTGGAACACCGGATTCCCATCGGGGAAACGGCCTACAGGGAGTACCTGGATGGAATCCTGACGGCCCGGACCCATCAGGGCTATTTTTCCATCGACAAGAAAAAACGCATGGTCGATCCCGCTATCAGCAAGCGGGGCGAAGACAAAGGCCTGTCCAATGATGCGGACGCCTATGACCTGATCCTCAAGGACAAGGAACGTCTTTTGTCCCTGACGGAGCCTGTACGTTTCATCTTTTCGCACTCGGCCCTGCGGGAAGGCTGGGATAACCCCAACGTCTTTGTGATGTGCATGCTCAAACACAGTAACAACACCATTTCCCGGCGTCAGGAAGTAGGACGAGGTTTGCGCCTGTGCGTCAATCAGCAGGGAGACCGCATGGATGATCCGGCCACTGTCCATGATACCAACGTCCTGACAGTGGTCGCCAGCGAGAGCTACTCGGATTTTGTAGCGGGCCTGCAGAAGGAAATCAGCGAGAGCCTGGTGGGACGTCCGCAAAAGGCCGACATGGAATACTTCCTTGGCAGGGTGCTGCATACCGCCGATGGCGCCAAGGTCAAGATCGATGAGGGCATGGCCAAGGACCTCTACCGCTATCTGCTGAAGAATGACTATATCGACAATGATGATGCGTTGACAGCGGAATACAGGCAGGCTCGACAGGATGGGCAGCTGGCAGCCCTGCCCGCTACGTTGCAAGCTGCGGCGCAAAGCCTCTTCCAGCTGGTGGATGCTGTCTACGACGCAAGCCAGCGTCCTGTTATCGAAAACGACCGTATCCCCAAGGAAAACCCGCTCAACGACAATTTCAAAAAGAAAGAATTTCAGGCCCTATGGGAAAAGATCAACCATAAGGCCGTCTATCGTGTGGAATTCGATTCCGCCGAACTGATTGAAAAATGTATCCAGACGCTCAATGGTTCATTGCGGGTGACACCATTGCACTATGTGGTTCGGACAGGAGAACAGCTCGACAACCTTTCCGAAACCCAGGTCAGGCATAAGGATGCCTTCAAGGTCACAGAGACCAAGACAGAACATCATGCCACTTCTGTTTACTCCAGTGTCCGCTATGACTTGCTGGGCAAACTGTCCGACAGCACAGGGCTGACACGCAAGAGCCTGGCTGCCATCATGAAGGGCATCCATCCCAGCACGTTTGCCCTGTTCCGCCAGAATCCCGAAAGTTTTATCAGCGAGGCAGGCCGCCTGATCAATGAGCAAAAGGCGGGCTGTATCATAGAGCGCCTGAGCTATGACAGACTGACCGAGCGCTATGACAGCCTGATCTTTACGGAAGCCCAGAGCCGACAGGATCTTTCACGTGCAGGCGAAAGACTGCGCAAGCATATCTATGACTATGCTGTGACGGATTCCAAGACTGAGCAGCGGTTTGTACAGAAACTGGATACCGACCAGGATGTCGTGGTGTATGCCAAGCTGCCCAAGGGGTTCTTTATCCCGACGCCGGTAGGCAACTATAATCCCGACTGGGCCATTGCCTTCCGGGAAGGCAGCGTCAAGCATATCTACTTTGTTGCCGAAACAAAGGGCTGTATGGAGAATTTTGAATTGCGCACTATCGAAGAAACAAAAATAAAGTGCGCACGAAAGTATTTCCATACCGTAAATGACAGCATCGCTCCACAGCATATCCAGTACGATGTTGTCGATAGCTATGAAAAGCTGATGGAAATAGTTGTGAAATAATGATGTAATACTTTCATTACTTTATGCATAGAAAGTAGTTTGCAAAGAGCAAGGAAAATATTTATGAACTCTAATTCAATGCTATATTATATGACAAAAAAATATAAACACATCTAAATAAGGAGTAAAAAATATGCGCAAAGCATTGATTGTTGGGATTGACGACTATAAAACATGCCCTTTAAAGGGCTGCTGCAATGACGCAGATAGTATTGAGCAAATATTAAGATGTAATGGTGATGAGTCGCCTAACTTTTCAACAAAAATATTTAAAAATGTACAAACAAAAGCAACCCTAAAAAAACTAATTGAAGATTGTTTTTCGGGAGATGCTGATGTGGCATTGTTTTATTACTCTGGACATGGTCACATCGATAATGTAGGCGGTTATTTAGTTACTCCAGATTTTGGAGATCATGATTTTGGAGTATCTCTGCAGGATGTCTTAACTATTGCAAATAACTCACGATGTAAAGATAAAATTATTATTTTAGACAGCTGCTATTCTGGTATTTTTGGGAGTATTAGTACTTTAGGACAGTCTACTGCAGTAATCAACGAGGGTGTTACTATTTTAACTGCCAGTCGATCCACAGAAACATCTATAGAAATAAACGGACATGGATTGTTTACTTCTTTATTGTTAGAAGCCTTAAATGGTGGGGCAGCTGACATTACAGGGCATATTACCCCGGGTGGTATATATGCTTACATAGACAAAGCTTTGGGGCCGTGGGAGCAACGACCTGTCTTTAAGACAAATGTAACTCGATTCACACCGTTACGCAAGGTTATTCCGCAGGTAGATATCTCTATCATCAGAAAGATATGTACATATTTTCCTAATGAAAATTCACAACTTCCGATTGATCCATCTTTTGAACCAACCAATTCTTTAGATGTGCAACATGATATAATTCCACCCTATGCAGATCCCCATAACACAAAAATCTTTTCAGATTTGCAAAAATTGGAAGGTATTGGATTGGTTGTTCCGATAGGTGAAGATCACATGTATTTTGCAGCTATGCACTCTAAATCATGTGCATTAACTTCTATTGGAAAGCAGTATTGGAGATTAGTAAACGATAAACTTATTTAGGGAGGATTTCTATGATAAAAAAACGTACATTTATCAGTTTTGACTACGATCATGACCTTGACTTAAAAAATCTACTAGTAGGTCAGGCTAGGAATACTGACTCACCATTCGAAATCATCGATATGTCGATAAAGGAAACAATATCAAAGGATTGGAAAGATAACGCTCGCCGTAGGATTAAAGGATGCGATGTTGTAATTGTGATTTGTGGAAAAAATACGAATTCAGCCACTGGCGTAAGTGCAGAGTTAGAAATAGCTCAAGAAGAATGTGTACCATATTTCCTTTTATATGGGAGATTAAATGAGAATTGTGTCAAGCCTATCGCAGCGAAAAGTTCAGACAACATGTATAAATGGACATGGAACAACCTAAAACTTTTGATAGGTGGAAGAAGATGATTAAAATTTTTATTTCGATAACGTCCAGAATTTTTCGCACATTTTTTTGGCCCGCTATCGTGGCTGCTTAATCAAGACCAAAATTAACGAGGCAATAAATTATTTTCGAGATGAGGCGTCAG
>ERZ779874.2355-NODE-2355-length-15875-cov-3.262516_pt1 | contig 15875 bp, 18 predicted proteins | sample MGYA00511031_ERZ779874 | MGnify/ENA primary metagenome ERZ779874 (study PRJEB29588, sample SAMEA2156850) | human gut metagenome | biome: human gut; feature: human-associated habitat; material: faeces | place: Denmark | collected 2008/2010 ...
TTATAAAATTTCAGAGAAATAATTCTCAGGCTTTGTCGATAGAGCCGAAAATTTCCATTTTTTCTTTTACTGTAGCTTTGATTGCTTCGAATCCAGGAGCCAGAAGTTTACGCGGGTCAAATCCCTTTCCTTCCAGATCTTTACCAGCTTCGATGTATTCACGTGTAGCTGCTGCAAATGCCAGCTGGCACTCTGTATTTACATTGATCTTTGCAACGCCAAGGCTGATTGCTTTTTTGATCATGTCTGTCGGGATGCCTGTACCACCGTGCAGTACCAGAGGCAGATCTCCTGTCAGAGCCTGAACAGCGTCCAGAGTCTCGAAGCTTAAGCCTTTCCAGTTTGCCGGATATTTGCCGTGGATGTTACCGATACCAGCTGCCAGGAAGTCAATACCCAGATCTGCAATTCTCTTGCATTCCTGAGGATCTGCACATTCACCCGCACCTATAACGCCGTCTTCTTCACCGCCGATAGAACCAACTTCTGCTTCCAGAGACATACCATGTTCTTTGCAGATTTCTACCAGTTTCTTTGTGTTTGCAACGTTTTCGTCAATCGGGCTGTGAGAACCATCATACATGATAGATGAGAATCCGGCTTCTACACATTTCAGGCATCCTTCGTAGCTGCCGTGATCCAGATGCAGAGCAACCGGAACTGTGATGTTCAGTTCTTCCATCATACCATTTACCATACCTACAACAGTTTTGTATCCTGTCATATATTTGCCGGCACCTTCAGATACACCAAGGATAACCGGTGAGTTGTTCTCCTGTGCTGTCAGCAGGATTGCTTTTGTCCACTCAAGGTTGTTGATGTTGAACTGTCCTACTGCATAATGACCTGCTTTTGCTTTCTGTAACATTTCTTTTGCTGAAACTAACATATTTTTTACCTCCACACTTTGTGATTTTTGGTGTTGGCTTTATTATAACCTAATTGCACCAAAAAGAAAATACTTTTTTAGTCAAATATCCCCTGTTTTTTTCCTGAGTACTAGATTTCACTCTCGCCAAACTGATGATTGACAATGATATCCACTGCTTTCTGATGACAGCAGATTTCAACTTCTTTATGATCGCCGCCATATTCACCATCCAGCGTCCATGGAATTGCAATCTCGGAACGAATGACAACCTGTCTGGTCTTATAGCTGATAATATAGTTGCTGTCCATCTCCCCGCGAAGGAGGCTTGTAATAATCTCCTGAAGTTCTATGGCGTTTCGTGGCGTTTTGATCATCGTCACTTCAAATAGACCATCATCCAGCCGGATGTTTTTTCCTGTAATGCTGCGGAAACCACCTACGGATTCTGAATTGGTGATCATTCCATAAATAAATTCATCTCTGATCTTCTCACCGTTCAGTTCAATCTCCACTTCATAAGATTTAACATTAAAAATACACTTGGCACCTTCTAAAACATAAGCAAGATGGCCAAGTACATTTTTGACATCCTGGTTTGTCTGATAAGACACTTCGGTAAACATTCCAAACGCAGCGATATATACAAAATAATCACTGTTAAAAGAGCCGACATCACACGGATAAGCGTTGTTCTCTACGATACACTGTGCCGCGTCCGTCATCCGTTTCGGGATCTGCAGGCTGTTTGCAAAATCGTTTGTGCTTCCTGCCGGGATATAGCCGATCGGGCGTCTGATCTCGCTGTTCATCATACCGGTCACCACTTCATCCAGTGTCCCGTCACCGCCGCTGCAGGCGACAAGATCAAACTTTGCAGCCCGTTTCTCCACAACTCTGCTCGCATCCTGTGGTTTCTGTGTCACATAGAGCGTGACATCCAACCCTCCTTTGATAAAAATATCTGCGATATCCAACAGTGCATTTCTGATCTGTCCTTTTCCGGATCTTGGATTCACAATAAATAAAACTTTTTTACGTCTCATTTTTCATTCCTTCCACTTTCACCGTATTTCGACATATTGTACTATCATTTTTTTCAACAGACAAGTACCCTGACTGTTTTTAAAACTTAAGTTTTCATAAAATCTGATCTTCCTGTGCAGAATACTGTACCGTTGAAGGCGACCTCACAATGAAAAGCTTACTGTCGTCAGAACAGTTCTTTCATAGGAATTTTTCAGATTTTAGAAATCAGAATTTCCGGATTTCATCTCCTCCGTCATCGGTATTTTCAATTTTGCGGATCACGGCATAATAGCCGAAATTTTCATTGACTTTGATATATACCCTCTCTCCGACTTTATGTCCGAGCAGGGCTTTTCCCATCGGGGACTCCGTGCTGATGTGGCCTTTCATGGAATTGCCGCGGATCGATGTGACGATCTTGTAGGTTTCTTCTTCGTCATCATCTTCCATATAGAGTGTCACCGTATTGTTGATCCCGACTTCGTCGGATTTCGACTGATCCGATACGATTTCGGCATTTTTTAACATTCTCTCCAGATATCGGATACGGCTCTCGTTCATATTTTTATCTTTTTTGGCGGCATGATACTCAAAATTTTCGCTTAAATCCCCATGTGCTCTCGCCTCTTTGACTGCCTCGATCGCATTTTTTCGAACGGTCAGTTTTCGATATTCAATCTCTTCTTTGATTTTTTTGACATCATTTTCCGTCAGCTGTTCATGTAACATATCTTATCCCTGCACTCTCACAACATAATCTTCTTTTCTCGGTTTTGCCGGGGCTTCTCCGCCCTCTGCCGCATAGCCTAAAATACAGTGGCCGATTCCGGCATAATCACCTTCAATGCCCCATTTTTTCAGAAGAGCTTTTCCTTCTTCACTTTCAAACTCTTCTTTTGCACGGTGGATCCAGCAGGACGCCACGCCAACGGCATGTGCCGCATTCATCAGATTGCCCATGACAAGTGAACCGTCTTCCAGATAGGTGCTTCTGTTCTTGTCTGCCAGCACGATCAGCACCGTCGGTGCTCCGTAGAATGGATCAGATGTCACGCCCATGATCTTCGCATTCATTTTGCTCAGCTCTTCAATGGTTTCTTTATCCTGAACAACCACAATCTTCGGGGACTGCATACCCATGCCGGTTGGTGCAAACACGCCCGCCTCAAGGATCTGTTCCAGTTCGCTTTCTTTTATCTGCTCCGGACGATATCTCCGGCAGCTTCTTCTTGTCTTTAAATCCTGTAATGTCTGATTCATCATGAAGCCTCCTTGTGTATAACAGTATTATGATTTTCTCCACTTCAGTAACGCCCTGCGGATTGCTTCAGGCTTTTGCCCCTGGCGTTACAGACATTATACCACCTTTTTGATTTTTTTGTAGTCAAAGTATTTTTTGTGCGGTATAATCTTTTAGGTAAATGCCGATCTTTAATATACACAGGAGGTTCTTTGAAATGAAAGACGTTTTTATATCTGATTCTATCGTATACGTTGGCGTAGATGATAAGAATATTGATCTTTTTGAAAGTCAGTATGTCGTTCCAAACGGTGTTTCTTACAATTCTTATGTGATCTTAGATGACAAGATCACGATCATGGACACCGTAGATCGACGCGGTACGGAAGGATGGCTTGCCAACCTGAAGAAAACGCTGGGTGACAAAAAGCCTTACTATGTGGTTGTTTCACACCTGGAACCGGACCATGCCGGAAACTTAAAGACACTGCTGGATCTGTATCCGGACATCAAGGTGATCGGAAATCCGAAAACGTTCACGATGATCGCACAGTTCTTTGATGTGGATTTAAGCGATGACCGCAAGGTGGTTGTAGGCGAAGGCGATACGGTAAATCTCGGTACTCACACGCTTCAGTTCTTTATGGCTCCGCTTGTTCACTGGCCGGAAGTTATGGTTGCTTATGAGCAGTCCGAAAAGATCCTGTTCTCCGCTGACGGTTTCGGTAAATTCGGTGCCCTGGATGCAGACGAGCCATGGGAAAACGAAGCAAGACGCTATTTTATCAACATCGTTGGCAAATACGGCGTACAGGTTCAGAATCTTCTGAAAAAGGCTGCCACTCTGGATATCCAGATGATCTGCCCACTGCACGGTCCAATCCTGAAAGAAAACCTTGGCTATTACATAGGCAAATATCTAACCTGGAGCAGCTACGAACCGGAAGAAAAGGGCGTTGTGATCGCATGTGCTTCCATTCACGGAAATACCATGATCGCTGCAAAGAAACTGGCGGAGATCCTGAAAGCAAAAGGCGAGAAAAATGTGGTTCTCTATGACCTTGCCAGAGATGATATGCCGTCTGCCATCGCAGATGCTTATCGTTATGACAGACTGGTGGTCGCTGCTGCTTCCTACGACGGCGGCATCTTCCCTTGCATGGAGACATTCCTGCGTAAACTCAAGGCAAAGAACTTCCAGAAACGTACCGTCGGCTACATCCAGAACGGAACCTGGGCTCCTTGCACTGCAAAACAGATGCAGGCTATCATGGGTGAGCTGAAAAACATCACCAACGCAGAACCGGTCGTAACGATCAAATCTGCAATGAAAGAAGCGGATGTTGCTCAGCTGGAAGCTCTGGCTGATGCTCTGATGGCATAAATTGTATAAAAAACGCACCCGTAGTGCTCTTGAAAAGCATTTCGGGTGCGTTTTTCTTTTACGATATTGAATTTCACTCTCTTCTTACAGATCGATCATATTGATATCTGCTTTTTTCTTTGTTTTCTTCGGTGCAGGCTGTGCTGCATTGCCTGTTGGCTGCGGTGTATGTTTCACCTGTGCCTCCTGTGGCTGTGCACCGGATGGATCATCCTGCATTTCTGCCATCTCCTGTTTTGCCTGCTTCTGCTGATGCTTTTTCTCTCTGCGGCTTTTCCGGTCTGCTTTTACCGGCCCGGTCTTTTTATTTTCACCGAATGCTTCTTCCACTGCCGGAGCAGCTTCTGTTTCCGGATGTACTGGCTGCGGTTCTTCCTCCTGAACCATACCGGTTGCCTCCTGCTGCTGCGTCGGTGCATAATAATTTTCCGTTGCCAGATAATACTCTTTTCTTGCAAACTCGTTGGTCTGCATATCCAGTCTTTCCTGCGTATCGCGAAGATCATCTTTCAGATCACGGTTTTTCAGGATCAGGTTGATCACCAGAAAGATCAGAAGAACCGACAGAGCCACCAGAGCGTAAATCACTTTTATGGAAAAATCCGCATCTGATTTGATCTTGTCTACTTTCTGGAGCACGGCATTTGCCGCATCAGAAACGGCTTCTGTCTCCGTTTCTGTTTCTGTCTGTGCCTCTTTTGCTTTCGCGGTTGCTGCCTCCGTCTGTGCATCCGTCTCGTTCGCTGCTGCGATCTGTTCTGCCGCATTTGGACGCTCCGCCTGCACATTCAGGGTATACGTTGCCTGCATACCGCTCTCGGATGTTACCGTTATGTAAACCGTTGTCTTTCCGTCCGTCAGAGTCTGACCGGAAACTTCACAGGTCGCTGCACCGTCGGAAGTCACCGGACTTAGCTGCAGTTCAGTCGTGCCTTCCGGAACCTCCACCTCATACTCCGTTGTGCTGTACTCAAAATCCGGAGAAATACTCGTCGCATTCTCGATGCCAAGATCCGAAAGGGAATTGTCATCGGAACCACTTGCAAACACAGTCACTCCGGAAATACAGAGCAGGAGCATCATGCACACTGCCCAGATTTTCCAGGTCTTTTTCCACATCATGTTTTCTCCCTTCAAAAACGTTTATGCTTCGTCAATCGCTTTTCCAATGTCATGACGATAATATTTATTCTCAAAATCAATCCACTCTACCGCTGCATAGGCATTTGCACGGGCCTCTTTGAGGTCTTTTCCCTTTGCAGTCACACCGAGGACACGGCCGCCGTTTGTCACGATGCCTTCTTCCGTGCGTTTGCTTCCGGCGTGGAATACATAGTAACCATCTTTATCTTTGAATTTGTCAAGACCACGGATTACGAAACCTTTGTCGTATTTCACCGGATAACCGTCGGATGCCAGTACGACGCAGACTGCCGCATTGTCCTCAAACTGCAGGTCGATCTGGTCAAGTGTTCCGTCAATGCACGCCTCAAAAACGTCAATGATATCGGTTTTCATACGCGGCAGGACAACCTGTGCTTCCGGATCACCGAATCTTGCATTGTACTCCAAGACACGAGGACCTTTTTCGGTCAGCATCAGTCCGAAGAAGATAATGCCTTTGAACTCTCTTCCTTCTGCTGCCATCGCATCGACCGTTGCCTGATAGATATATTTTTTGCAGAATGCATCCACTTCTTCCGTATAGAACGGACTTGGTGAGAAAGTTCCCATACCACCGGTGTTCAGTCCGGTATCGCCGTCTCCGGCACGTTTGTGATCCTGTGCGGAAGTCATCGTCTTGATGGTCTTGCCGTCCACATAAGAAAGTACAGACACTTCTCTTCCGGTCATGAACTCTTCTACCACCATTGTATTGCCGGCTGTACCGAATTTCTTGTCCTCCATGATGGTTTTTACACCATCTTTTGCTTCTTCCAGCGTATTGCAGATCAGCACACCTTTTCCGAGTGCCAGTCCGTCTGCTTTCAGAACAATCGGGAAATCTGCTTTTTCCAGATATGCAAGTGCTGCGGATGCATCGGTAAATGTTTCGTAAGCAGCGGTCGGAATATTATATTTTTTCATCAGGTCTTTTGAAAATGCCTTGGAGCCTTCCAGGATTGCTGCATTCTTTCTCGGTCCGAATACACGCAGTCCTTCTGCCTCAAATGCATCTACGATACCGCCAACCAGAGGATCATCCATACCAACTACCGTAAGATCGATTGCCTGTTCTTTTGCAAATGCGACCATTTTGTCAAACTCCATTGCCTGGATCGGCACACATTCTGCAAATTCTTCAATTCCGGCATTGCCCGGTGCACAGTAAATTTTATCTACTTTTGGACTCTGTGCGACTTTCCATGCGATCGCATGCTCACGTCCGCCGCTTCCGACTATCAATACTTTCATCCTGCGTCCTTCTTTCTATATATAAAGTACTTGAATATACAATGTCTCCGAATCTTTTCGCATTTCTGAGATCCTGACATCGTCTCTATTCTGTGATTATCGTTTTGCCATTTTCCACACGGACTTTTCCTTCTGCGATCAAGCGGATCGCCTGCGGCATGATTTTCCATTCTGCCTGCTCCATGACACGCCGCTGCAGAATTTCCGGGGTATCGTCCTGCTGTACTTCCACTGCCTTCTGAATGATGATCGGACCGGTATCTGTTCCTTTGTCCACAAAATGCACCGTTGCACCGGTCACTTTTACACCGCGCTTAAGCACGCCTTCGTGTACTTTCAGCCCGTAATATCCAGTTCCGCAAAATGCCGGAATCAGCGATGGATGGATGTTGATGATCTTGTTTGGATAAGCATCCACCATGATCTCCGGGATCACGACCAGACATCCTGCCAGAACAATGAGATCCGGCTCGCAGGACTGGATTTTCTCCAGAAGTGCCTGGTTAAATGCTGCCCGGTCTGCAAAATCTTTCGGTGAGACACATGCAGCTGCAATGTTATGATCCTTTGCTCTTTGCAGGGCATAGGCATTTTTATTGTTGCTGATCACGGCTTTGATCTCGGTATTTGGAATGCTTCCGTCCGCAATGCCGTCAATGATCGCCTGAAGATTGGTTCCGCCTCCGGACACCAGTACTACCAGCTTTAGCATAAGGTCACACCCTTCTCACCGTTCTCAATCTCACCGATCACGTAAGCGGTTTCTCCTGCTGCTTCGATCGCTTTCATAGTCTTGTCAACGTCTGTCGGATCAACTGCAACAACCATACCGATACCCATGTTGTATGTATTGTACATCATCTGCTCTTCGATCTGGCCTTCTCTTGCCAGCATCTTGAAGATTGCCGGAACCTCATAGCTGTCTTTGCGGATCACGGCACGTACTCCTTCCGGAAGCATACGCGGAACGTTCTCATAAAATCCGCCTCCTGTGATATGGCTGCATCCTTTCACACGAACGCCTGCTTCTTTGATGCTGCGAAGTGCTTTCACATAAATCTTGGTCGGTGCGATCAGAGCCTCACCCAGAGTCTTTCCAAGCTCTTCGTGGTAAGTGTTCAGTGTTTTTTCATCCATGCTGAATACTTTTCTTACCAGTGAAAATCCGTTGCTGTGTACACCGGAAGAAGCAATACCGATCAGAACGTCTTTCTCTTTTAAATCTTTTCCTGTAATCAGGTCTTTTTCATCTACTACACCAACTGCAAAACCAGCCAGGTCGTACTCATCTACCGGATAGAATCCCGGCATCTCAGCAGTCTCTCCGCCAATCAGTGCCGCATCAGACTGTACGCAGCCTTCTGCTACACCGCTTACGATCTGAGCGATCTTTTCCGGATAGTTCTTGCCGCAGGCAATGTAATCCAGGAAAAACAGCGGTTCTCCGCCTGCACAGGCTATATCATTTACACACATGGCAACGCAGTCGATGCCGACGGTATCATGTTTATCAAGAATAAATGCCAGTTTCAGTTTCGTACCAACTCCGTCCGTACCGGAAACCAGTGTCGGTTTTTCCATGTCTTTGAATTTTTCCATGGAAAATGCACCGGAAAATCCGCCGATGTTGGTGAGTACTTCACTTCTCATGGTCTTCTTGATGTGCTCTTTCATTAATTCAACTGATTTGTATCCTGCCTCGATATCCACTCCGGCTTTCTTGTAATCCATGCTTTTGTCCTCCCTTGGGGTTTGCTTTTATTTTTTATAGTTTTTGTAACCAACTTTCTGAAGTTTTGCGTCTTTTTCCACAACCTGTTCTTTCATTTCTTCTGAATATGCTTTCAGTCTGGAGAGCAGTTCTTCATCAGAAGTAGCCAGGATCTTCGCAGCTAAAATACCTGCGTTCGCCCCGCCGTTGATCGCTACGGTTGCTACCGGAATACCTGTCGGCATCTGTACGATCGAGTACAGAGAATCTCTGCCGCCAAGAGATGTTGTATGCATCGGAATGCCGATGACCGGCATTGGGAAGATTGCTGCACACATGCCCGGCAGATGAGCTGCCATACCTGCTCCGGCAATAATCACTTTAAAGCCTTTGCTCTCTGCTGTCTTTGCATATTCAAAGAAAACATCCGGTTCGCGATGTGCCGAGATGATCGTCATCTCATAATCAATGCCCAGTTTCTCTAAAACGTCTGCAGCTTTTGCCATAACCGGCATATCTGAGTCGCTTCCCATTACAATTCCAACCTTTGCCATGGTTCAATCTCCTTTTCGCATCATTGTAAGTGTTTAACATCTTTTTAATTTTACTAATACTTTCTTTTATTGTCAACCTGCAAACCTTAATTGAGGAAGCGATTCAGCTCCTCCGTGCCCGGAAGTACGAACTTTCCGTCCGCAAAGATCAGGATTCTTCTGCCGTCAGCACACTGTACTTCGATGCTGCCAAGCTCGTCATATGGTATCGTGATATCAAGATGATGTCCAAAATATGCCTCTCCTGGATCTTCTTTTCTGCGAATGGAAATCTCATTGTCTCTTGCGATGATCTCCTTTTTGTCCGGATTGTATACCGGTGTATCTTCTGCCCAGCTGTAGCAGGTATCTCCTACGGCAAAATGCGGTCCGGTCTTCTCAGCGATCAGGATCGGCAGTTTTCCTTCAATATGATATTCCCTTGCCATAGCATAGGCTGCTGTGTTTGTTCCGATCGCAAATTCGCCGATTGGCAGAGTCTCATGATTCGCCAGCACATTTTCCCGGACATAGTTCTGATTGTACTCTTCCTGCTCAAAATTCTTGCAGGTATATGCTTTTACCATACCATCTTCAAATTCCAGATGCAGTTTTTCATACTTTAAGCCTTCCAGATAAACCGTACATGCCTCAAGAATGCCGCTTGTTCCCTTCAATATCGGGGAAGTAAAGACTTCTCCGACCGGAATGTTGACATCTGCCACACAATTTTCGAAATTAGTCTGCTTCTTTGGATCATTCAGTTTGTGCAGGGCAATGTGCATATCGGTGTGATTTTCTCCTTTTCCGAGCACATGTACACTCTCACCTTGATCCAGGGCATCGATCAGTTTCTGCTGGATATCTGCATAGAGCTGATAGTCAAGCGTATTGATGCGGATCGTCTCTTTAAAAATCTCCGGGAAGTCTGCCCCGATTTCCGGGACCGGAAAGGCGATGATCGTAAAACTGCGTTCTTTGCCGATGATATAGCGGTTTGTGATCTGCACGGATTCGTTATCCATCTGTGTCTGCAGTTTTTTCTGTTTATCCGACAAATAATAGGCTTCCGGTTTTGTCTGCGGATAAAACTCCGGCTCCCCGAAGGTATCAATGCAGGCCGGGCCTGCATGACCGTTTGCCAGTGTTTTATAATTTTCGTACGCCGAACGCATCACGCCCAGGCGTCGCTCCATAAAGGCCTTGTCCAGATAGATTGCCTGGTCTGCCCGGTGATCATAGTCAAACTGGCGGTTCGGGATTGCCCCATAATAACCGATGCGGTGCACACCTTTTTTATTGATACGCTCCAGTGCCGCACGATAGATGACCGGCTTTAATCCCATTTTTTCAAAATTTCGTATTGCCAGACGCACCATCCGCTCAAATCCGACCATATAGCGGATGTTGACCGTCTGTTTTTTTGAAAGATCCTTACCGCCAAGCACAAATCCGATCCGGTATCCTTCAGTAAACGTAGATGCCATCTTTTCTACGGTCTCTTCATCCAGACTGTTCATAAATTCTGCCATCTTCCGCTCGTTTTCGGTGATATACTCACCATAGCGATACAGATAGCGAAGGTCTTTCAGATCCGACTCCATCACGATCTTCGCTGCAAAATCAAGCTTTGGATCAACAGCTTCCCGAATGCGGTGTGCCACCGTGATCTCACTGTAATCACTCTCAAACCAGTAGATGATCTGCTGGATCCTTCGGTATCCCGGGAGCTCTTCCTCCTCAAAGCAGTTATACACTTCGATCAGAAGTTCCTGAAGGATTACCTTTTCATGCAGCCGCTGCTCAAAGGCATAGCCGATCAGGGCATACAATTCGGCATACAGAAAACTTAAGATGCGTCCGTGCACTTCTCCGAGTTTTTCCACCGCATACTTTGGATTTCCATAGCTGTGCTCATAGTTCTCCGGAAGAATGTCCTCATAAAGGCTCTGATTAAATGCCTGCCACTGCTCAAGCGTATAGCTTTCCGTTTTTCCATCTTTTATTTTTCGGTAAACTTCATCCATTTTTATAACAAAAGAAGCCGTTTTTCTGAAATAATCCCCAAACGGCTCCTGTGCGGTATGCTCTTTTGTTATGGATGCAAGTCGTTCCATTGAGAGAGCGTCTCTCTCTTCCAGTACTGTTCTCTCCATCTTTCCACCGCCAATCTTTTAAAGGTTACAGTAAAGTGATGCCATACGAGTTGTTCCGTACTTTGTACTCCCGCAATTCATCCCTGGCATTTCCTTAAATCCCAATTAAAACTACAAATACCCACAATGCCACCATGATGCCGCCGAGGATCGACCCAATCTTCGGAAACAGGTAGTGCACATTGTTTTCGCCAAATCCCATCAGTCCGAACACGACACTGCTGACGGCAAATACCATGCCAAGCAGCCCGATGCTGCCCAGGTAAACGCCGCCCTGTCCGTCCAGATAATATGCCAGCCATGCCAGAACGGCAAAAATGACAAGTGAGAGTGTACCAAGTATCGTTGAAAGAATACCTTTGCCGGAATGTTTCTCTTTTGCAAAAGAATACATACGCTTTTTAGCCATATATCTTTCTCCTTATCTTATTACATATCCAAAACAGCATATACCCGATCACACCGCCCAGGGTGTTGAGAATCAGGTCATCCACATCAAAGCTTCCCACCTTCCAGACAAGCTGTATCGTCTCCACGCACAGACTGAACTCGAAGCTAAGAAGCAGGATCCGTAAAACTTTCCCCGTTTTCGGCCATATGACCGGCAGGATCATCCCAAACGGAATGAAGCCGATCACATTCCCCGCCAGATTGCAGAATACTGCGAACGTCCCCAGCATCTCCCGGTGAACCCAGAATCTTTTGATTTCCCGAAAGGGCTGAAGGTTGTAGGCATACATTCTTCCTTCCACGGATCTTCCGTATCCTTCCGCAAAAAACAGAAAATACGTCAGTGCCAGCAGATAAAGAAAAAACAGCACCGCTCCCAGTATCCGCACCTTCTTTTTTGTTTCCTTCCTCATAAAACTAAATCAATACCTGACTTTTACACTTCAGAAGTCTTGCACCGTTTACGATCATCATCACGCCGGCTGAAATTCCGGTTACCAGAACCACGATCCCGACTGCGAGACTTGCCGCACCGGTACCTCTTATTGTCTTAAAAATTTTTTCGTTCATGAAAAGCCTCCATTTTACCGAATTATTTTGCCCCGTATTTCTCATAATATGCATCGATCGCTGCTTTTAATGTATCATCGATCACAACTTTTCCGTCACATTCTCTGTTATAGAGATGCTCTACGACATCCTGCATATTTACGATTGCTGCGGTCTCAAAACCGTAAAGATCTTTCACTTCATCCAGAGCACACTTTACGCCGCCTTTTCCGACTTCCATACGGTCAAGAGAAACCATCAGTCCGACGATCGTCACATCTGCGGCACCTTTTACCTTCGGAACCGTTTCTTCCATGGATTTGCCGGAAGTAGTAACGTCTTCGATCATGATCACACGGTCACCGTCTTTTAATTTGCTTCCAAGAAAGCTTCCCTTGTCTGCACCGTGATCTTTTTCTTCTTTGCGGTCGGAGCAGTAACGCACTTCTTTTCCGTAAAGTTCACTGTATGCAATCGCAGTCACAACACTAAGCGGGATTCCTTTGTAAGCCGGTCCGAACAGTACGTCAAAATCATCGCCGTATCGATCATGGATCGCTTTTGCATAATATTCACCCAGTTTCTTTAACTGAGAACCTGTCACATATGCTCCTGCATTCATGAAGAATGGAGATTTTCTTCCGCTTTTCAGTGTGAAATCTCCGAATTTCAGAACATCACTCTCTACCATAAATTCAATAAATTCTTGCTTGTATGCTTCCATCGTTCCTGTCCTCCTATTTTACAATTCCAACCATATCTCTTACAGTCTCAAAGCCATTCTTTTTCATATATGCCTCGATTCCGTCGATCACCTTCAAAGTCACTGCCGGATCATGGAAGTTTGCCGTTCCGACCGACACCGCACTTGCTCCTGCAAGCAGAAATTCTATCGCATCCTCCGCACAGGAAATGCCACCCATTCCGATGATCGGAATATTGACCGCCTGTGCCACCTGATAAACCATACGGACTGCGATCGGCTTTACGATCGGACCTGAAACTCCCCCGGTTTTATTTGCTACGGCAAATGTCTTCCGGTTGATATCGATCTTCATACCGGTCAGTGTATTGATCAGGGAAACTGCATCCGCTCCTCCTGCCTCTGCAGCCTTTGCGATCTCAGTAATATCCGTTACATTCGGCGTCAGCTTCATGATGATCGGCTGCTTCGCAATCTTTTTGATCTGTCCGGTCAGTTCTTCTACATGCTTTGCATCCTGCCCAAAAGCGAGAAAACCTGCATTCACATTTGGGCAGGAAATGTTGATCTCCATCATATCGATCGGCTCATCCGCCAGTCGTTCTACCACTTCCAGGTACTCTTCCGGTGCATGACCACAGACATTCACAATGATCTTTGTATCAAACTTCTTCAGATACGGGATATCCCTTTTGCAGAACAGATCAATCCCCGGATTCTGCAATCCGATGGCATTCATCATTCCACCATAAACTTCTGCCACACGCGGTGTCGGATTTCCCGGCCACGGTACATTTGCCACACCTTTGGTCGTTACAGCTCCCAGGCGGTTCAGATCAACAAATTCAGAAAACTCTTCTCCTGAGCCAAATGTTCCTGATGCAACTGTCACCGGATTCTTCCACTCTACTCCGGCTATCTTTACACTCATATCCATCAGATCTCCACCTCCGTCGCCAGGAATACCGGACCGTCTTTACAGATCCGCTTATTATTCACATTACTGTGGGCATCCTTTTCTTTTGACCTGCATACGCACGCAAGACAGGCACCGATTCCACACGCCATTCTTTCTTCCAGGGAAATGTAACATTCGATTCCCTGCTCTTCTGCGTACTGCTTAATGGCACGCAGCATCGGCGTTGGTCCGCACGCATAAATCATGTCTGCTTTCAGTCCATTCTCGCGGATCGCATCCATAACATTTCCCTTTGTTCCGACACTTCCGTCTTCCGTGGAAATATACAGTTCTCCGTTTGCCTCAAACTCCTCTTTCAAAAAAGTCTGTGCATCCCGGTATCCTGCAAGGATCTGCTTCTTTTCACACTTCATCTGCTTCGCCAGCTCCAGAATCGGTGGTACACCGATTCCTCCTCCCATCAGGAAGACTTTCTTTCCTTCTGCTTTTTCGTACGGGAATCCATTCCCAAGCGGTCCGATCACCGGGATCGTATCTCCGGCTTTCAGTCTGGAAAACTCTTCGGTTCCGGTATGTTCCCCGGTCACGCGGTAAACCAGGCGCAATGTACCTGCTTTGCGGTCAATTCCGCACAGACTGATTGGACGAGGTAAAAGCTTGCTTGCATCGTTACTGTATACCGAAACAAACTGTCCGGCTTTCGCTGCCGCTGCAATCTCCTTTGTCTGAATGGTTAAATCATATATTCCCGTACCGATCTGTTTTTGTGAGACAACGGTCACGGTCTCCTGAAACTTTTCGCTCATTTTTCTCTCCTGCATTCTGCTTCCAATATAAATGTTCCCACGGTCAGATTACTTAGATGCCAAAGCTCCTGCAATATCTGCGATCATATCTTCAACCGCCATACGGGATGCATCTGCAAAGTTCTCCGGTGTGATTCCCTGCTCTTTGTATTTATCCTGCTTATAAGCTGCAATAATACCACGGGAAGAATTGATAATTGCTCCTAATCCATCTTCGTTAAAGAAATGAACCAGATCCTTACCCTTTCCGCCCTGTGCGCCGTAACCCGGAACAAGGATAAATGACTTTGGCATGATCTTACGAAGGATCTTACCCTGCTCCGGATAAGTTGCTCCGACAACTGCTCCGACATAACTATAAGACTCTCCCATACACTCACTTCCCCACTCAGCAACTTTCTCACCTACGATTTCATACAGCGGGCGGCCGTCGATCAGACGATCCTGGAACTCGCCACTGGACGGATTAGATGTCTTGACAAGAATGAAGATACCTTTATTTTCTTCCTTACATACATCAATAAACGGATTCACTCCGTCACTTCCCAGATATGGATTCACTGTAACAAAATCCTCATCAAAACCGTAATAGCTCTTGCTGCCTACCTGTACTTTGCCCAGATGAGCCGCCGCGTATGCCTCCATCGTGGTGCCGATGTCGTTGCGCTTGCCGTCGGTGATGACGTACATACCCTTGCTGCGCGCGTACTCCTGGGTCTTGTAGAGAGCCTTGACGCCCGCCGGACCGTACATCTCATAATAAGCCGCCTGCGGCTTCACTGCGGGGACGATATCGTACAGCGCGTCGATAAGCCCCTTGTTGAATTCCAACAGAGCCTTCGCAGCGCCCTTGAGGGTCTCGCCGTACTTCTCGAAGCACTTCTCCTTGATGTACTCCGGAACATATGCGAGCTTGGGGTCAAGCCCTGCAACGGAGGGGTTCTGGGTCTTTTCGATCTTTTCGATGAGTCTGTCGAGTGACATGTGTTTCTTCCTTTCTATCTCAGTCTATGCCGTCGGTATAAACTATTTTTCCGTCCAGTACTGTATATTTTACCCTGCCCTTGAGGGTCATTCCCTTGAAGCAGGTGTTCTTCGACTTCGAGTGAAGC
>ERZ779874.2357-NODE-2357-length-15857-cov-4.587014_pt1 | contig 15857 bp, 12 predicted proteins | sample MGYA00511031_ERZ779874 | MGnify/ENA primary metagenome ERZ779874 (study PRJEB29588, sample SAMEA2156850) | human gut metagenome | biome: human gut; feature: human-associated habitat; material: faeces | place: Denmark | collected 2008/2010 ...
ATGAAGTCAGCCCTATTTTTAGTCTTTTGCAAAATTTTTATCGGACAGCAATAATTTTTTATCGTATCTTTGTCGAGCACAGTGTACATAGAACTTTCACTATATATGAGTTTGGTCACCCATAATATAAGGAATAATTCGAGTTGTATGCTGTGCTTTAACATTTTGATACGATTTTAAGAGAATGAAATAAGTTTAAATCACTTCATCAGACAACTTAAAGATAAAGATATATGTTAGAACTAAAATCTGGAGAAAAAGTTTCTTTGACCAATGGGACGGAAGCGACTGTACTCAAGGAACTTGGAAGAGGTGGACAAGGGATTGTCTATCTCGTGGAACTCGGTGGGCAAAAGATGGCATTGAAATGGTACCTAAACAAGCCAACGGACTGGTTCTATAGAAACCTCGAAGACAACATTGCTAAAGGTTCGCCTTCGGAGGCTTTCTTATGGCCAGAGTATCTTACCATGAAAAAGCAAGGCTATTTCGGCTACATCATGAAGCTGCGTCCACAAGGGTATTATGAATTCGGTCAATATCTGCTTGCACGGGCTAAATTCAAATCTTTAGATGCCATTATCAATGCAGCCATGAAAATTTGTGAAGGTTTTAAGGCTCTGCATCTTTCAGGATTAAGCTATCAGGACTTAAATGATGGAAACTTCTTTATCCACCCAGAAACTGGCGATGTGCTGATTTGTGATAACGACAACGTAGCACCTGAGGGAGAAAATTCAGGTATACTAGGCAAAGCACGTTATATGTCACCTGAAGTGGTAACGGGGACAAAGATGCCAAGTAAACAGACTGACCGATATTCGCTCTCTGTGGTGTTATTCCTGCTTTTTTACGGTAATCATCCGTTGGAAGGTGCACGTGTTTTGGCTTGTCCTTGCATGACAGAAAAGTATGAGAAGCAGTTTTATGGGAGTGATGCCATTTTCATTTATGACCCACAAAACAAATCGAACCTCCCTGTGCGGGGAGTACACAATAACGTCATGCGTAAATGGCCAGCGTTTCCAGAACTACTACGTACAGCATTCACAAGAGAGTTCAGTCAGGAGTGTCTAACCAATCCAGACAAGCGTTGTTTGGAACGTGACTGGCAGAAGACAATCCAAAAAGTGCGTGATATGCTTGTGGTATGTCCGCTTTGCAAGGAAGAAACATTTGTGGAAAATGCACAAGCCCCCCGATGCGTATGCTGTGGAAAAGATTTCAATGTTACAGGCATATTAAAAATCAACGATCGCCATGTATTGCTTACGCCTGAAACGAAGGTCTATATTGATCTGGATAACAAGCCTGATATCCAGATCATATCGGTTCAGAGTGATCGCTATCCAGTGCAACTGAAGAACATCACGTCGAATAATTGGACAGTGGAAACGCCAAGCGGAAAACTGAAAGCTGTAGCCCCCAGCCAAACCATGCCTGTAAAAGCAGGGTTAAAGGTTTCGTTAGGAGGAACTATCAAAGGCGAGATAATTTGAAAAGACAAAGTATAAACTTCAAAATAATAAAAATTATGGGACTATTAGTAGACAATGAGAGCATTCCAAGAAGAAAAATGACACTCTTTTTTTTGATTGACACATCCGGTAGTATGCTCGGTAGTAAAATTGGTAGCGTGAACGATGCCATTGAGAACGTTTTGCCTATGATAGGCGAAATTTCAGACGAAAATCCTGATGCAGAAATCAATGTGGCAGTATTGGAGTTTTCGACCGAAACACATTGGCTTTACGATGAGCCAAAGGATGCGAAAGAGTTTATCTGGCAGAAAGTAGAGGCAGACGGACTAACCTCTCTGGGCGAAGCTTGTGAAGAGTTGAACAAAAAACTGTCCAGAAATGGAGGTTTCATGTCAAGTCCTAGCGGATGTTTCGCTCCTGCCATCATTCTGCTTTCAGATGGCGCTCCTACTGACAATTTTGAGGGCGGGCTGAAGACACTTCAAGGTAACAACTGGTATAAGAATGCTATCAGAATAGCCATTGCTATTGGTGACGATGCAGACAAGGATGTATTGAAACAGTTTACAGGTTCGTCTGAGGCGGTCATTACAGTCCACAATATTGATGCCTTGAAGAAGATGATTCGTATTATTGCAATCACCTCCTCACAGATTGGCAGCAAAAGTACTTCTGCCACCGATGCAACCAAGCAGGAACAGGTCATCGAAGAAGTGAACAAAGCAGCTGCTGATGTGGCTGGAGCAGAAACGGCTGCAACGGCAGCAACCCCTACAACCAGTGAGTCATATGATGACTGGGATTAACACTTAAACCCGAAGCAATATGAATTGTTTAGAACATCATTGCCAAGGGGAAAGCCATAAGTCCAACAATAAGCCATGTCAAGACTATGCTTATGCAGAAAGCACCGATACATTGAGTATGGCTATTGTATGCGATGGACATGGAGGTGAACGATACTTCAGAAGTCAATATGGTGCACAATTTGCCACCGAAATCACCAAAAAAGCAATATGCGAGTTTGTGAATAATATGGCAGATTCTACTTTTAACCTCTCTGAGGAGAAATCTGTATTTGATGGAGCATCGTTCACCGCCTACAGCGCGACTACCGCTACTGACGAGCAAATGGAAAGCCATGCTCATAAATCGCTGATGTGGTTGTTTTCGTCTATTATCAGTCAGTGGAATGTCAAAATTGCAGAACATGCTAAAGAGACTGACCTTACGGACTGGGAAATAAGTAATGTCGATGAGAAATATCGTAGTGAATTTCTCATCAATCGTGAAAAAGACGATGCCACTTTTGAGAAGACCTACGGCTGTACACTCATGGCATACGTACAGACATCCGATTATTGGTTCGCCTTTCATATTGGCGATGGAAAGTGTGTGTCGATGCGTGTGGTAAATGATCAGCTTGTTTGCGAGCAACCAATTCCCTGGGACGAACGTTGTTTCCTGAACAAGACGACCTCATTGTGTGACTCCAATGCCTTGGAGGAATTCCGCTATTGCTACCAAGGAGATGGCAACTTCCCGCTTGCTATGTTCCTTAGTTCGGATGGTATGGACGACTCATACGGTGATGGCTACAATCTCTATAATTTCTATATCCAGCTATTCAAAATTATCATTCGCAATGGAGTGGAGAAAGCGCATAAGGAATTGAAGAAATCCCTGCCTATCATCAGTAAGATGGGAAGCAAAGATGATATGTCGGTAGCATGTGTCATTGATGATACCAATCTGACAGACACCTTCTTCAAACTGACACAATTCCAGAAAAGTGAATTTGAATCATCACTTAACAAAGTAAAGGACAAGATTATGAATCTGGAAAAGAAAATAGAGTCAATCCCTAATCCTGAAACATTGGATCGTGGACAACAAATTAACTTCGAATACGCACGAAAAGACCTTGAAAAAGCTAAGGAAAAAGCAAATAAGTTGGATCGAAAACTCAGGTCTATAAAAGGTGAAGAAACAAAATATAAAAACCGTTTGAAGGAAATTGACCCTGTGATACCACCCATTGATTCTGATTCTTCAATGAGTTTGATTTCCGAGAAGCAATAACTTCACATCAAATAGAAAGAAGATGGGTATTTGCAAGTATTGTGGAAAAGATGCCGGTTGGTTCTCACACTCCCATACAGAGTGTAAGAATAAACATGAGCAAGGAGTAAAAGATTTCAAGGCCGTGGTAAGCAGTTATTTTACCGGGCGGACTACAGCGGCTGATGTGCAAAACTCCAGAAACAGATTGAGAGTGGGTGCATACCTATCGGAGGAGGACATATGCCTTATAGCCGATGAAGAAATCCGTCACTATACGGCAAGCATCCATCGTCCTTTCTCTCCTGCATCCATGCGTTTGATGGATGACTTTTTGAATGTTGCAGGTGTGGTTTACGGCAGTATCAACCACAATGGAGCTGTCGATGAGTTTACAAAGAAGCTCTTGCGTGGCTTTATGGTGGAGTATTTTACAGGAACACTCACACTACCTGTCGCTCATCAGCGTTGTGAGAAGGTCCTCGGAAAATTCCCTATGGTACAATCAAACATTGAAGATGCTTATCTTTATGTTTTGAACAAGGCAGTGACTAACTTCATGAAGAATGATACGCTCTCTGATAGCGAGCAACAGAAGATAGATGACTATATCAACTACCTCCATTTGCCTATGAACAACCTGCCCTTGCAATATCAGAACAGTCAGATAAGTAAATTGGGACAAATAAGTATCTTGAAGAAGTTGCAAAGTGGTATTATACCTGCGAACAACATGCCAGCCCCAATAATGTTGGGACGTGGAGAAACGATTATTTGGACATACAATGGTGTCAACATGTACCAAGAAAAGACTGTGAAAGAATATGGTGGTAGAAGAAGCGGATGGTCATTCCGTGTGATGAAAGGTGTAACCTATCATACGGGTGGTACAAAAATCAAGCCTATAGAACATACCTATATGGATTGTAAAGGTACAGGTACTCTGTATATCACGAACAAACACTTGATTTTCCAAAGCCCGAGAGCGGCTCAAAAGGTTCCATATACCAAAATGATTGGTGTTACACCATATAGCGATGGTATCGAAGTACATCGTGACGGGGCCAATGCTAAACGTCTCACTTTTCAAGGCTTTGATAGTTGTTTTTTAATGAATGTGATTTCTCAAATTGCAAATATGTAATATGGCTTGGGATAAAATAAAAATAACCAGAGATAATGGAGAAGTGGTTGATGCACAGGCTCCAATCATCGTATCGGCAAGTAGAAGTACAGATATACCTGCATTCTATGCCGATTGGTTCTTCAGTCGTCTTGAAAAAGGTTATTGTGCCTGGACGAATCCCTTTAATGGAGTGCAGAGTTACGTTAGTTTTGAGAAGACTCGCTTTATTGTATTTTGGTCGAAGAATCCAAAACCACTTATTCCGTATCTTCATATTCTGAAAAAAAAGAAGATCAACTGTTATATTCAGTTTACTCTAAATGATTATGTGGATGAAGGTCTTGAAAAGGGAGTACCCAAGTTAGAGGAAAGAATTGACACATTCAAAAAACTTGTCGATGTTCTTGGGAAAGGTCATGTTGTATGGCGTTTTGACCCTCTTGTTCTAACTGACAATATCACGGTCTCTGATTTATTACGCAAAATAGAGTATATTGGAAATAAGTTGCAGGGCTACACTGAAAAGTTGGTGTTTAGTTATGCAGATATTGCTTCATACAGAAAAGTGAGAGCAAACTTAGATGCAAACCATATCAATTATATAGAGTTCACGTCAGATACCATGAACGAGTTTGCAAAAGGATTAACCTTATTAAACCATAAATGGGGGTACAAACTTGCGACTTGCGGCGAAAGGATTGACTTAGGTTATTATGGTATTGAACATAACAAATGCATTGACGATGAACTGATTGCGCGTATCGCCTATGATGATCCTTTTTTAATGAAATTTCTCAATATGGCTGTTGTTAGTTTTTTTGGAAAGGATTTCGAGCCACTGCCTGACGGGGCAATAGAACTGACAGATACGATGTATGCAATCCGCAAAAAAGACAATAAAGACAAAGGACAAAGACAATTTTGTGGATGCATTAATAGCAAAGATATCGGTCAGTATAACACATGTCCTCATCTATGTGAGTATTGTTATGCAAATAGCAGTAAGGAGATTGCTGTGCAAAACTGGAGAAAACACAAAGAAAATCCTTATGAAGAGAATATTTTAGGTAAATAGATATGAGCTATATAACAGACATAGAAACTAAAGGCCGTATCTGTTTGGATGATGTAATTCAAACGGCCAAGAAGCACGTACCTGAAGCTTATCGTTTCAAACCATGGACATACCCAGGATTGGAACATGGTACAGCATGTCTTGAATCAGAAGAGCAACTATGTTGTTATCTGGTCTCTTATGGCGAAATGCATAAAGGGAAACTTAATCGAATAATGAATGACTTTCCCTTTAGCAGAATAAACTCAGACTTCGAAATAATTGATTGGGGATGTGGTCAGGGTATAGCTACCGTTTACTTCATTGATTACCTTAAAAAATATAACCTGGATGGTAGGCTTCAGAAAATAACATTAATTGAACCATCTGAAATTGCACTTAGTCGTGCAAAGTTTAATGTCGGCCATGTCATTAATACTGACGATGTATATATCTGTACAGAAAACTACTTCTTGCCTTCAATCACGCAAAACAACCGTGCGATTGGAGAGTTGCATATTGAGGAACCTATTTGTATTCATCTGTTTTCAAACATACTAGACATTGCCGATATTGACTTAAAGGAATTGGCTTTAATGATTGGAGGTTCTGGCTATCAGCAATATTTTTTGTGTGTAGGTCCGATGAATTTTGGCAACAATCGTATAGATGCCTTTTGTCAATATTTCAAATTGGGTGATAATTCAGTCTTCTCTGATGTACGTAATGCTCAATTCGGTCAGATTTCCAATGGCAAATGGTATAGTTGCGTTGCCAAAGGATTTCAAATGACAAGGGAAGACGGTAAACCGTTTCTCGTACCCCTATCATTTTATCCACCTAAACAGTTCCATGCTTCGTATAGACTTGATGCCATTCAACCATTTGAGGACAAAGCAAAAGAGATAGCATATTGGAATCGTTATTCAGCCTTTGAGGTATTAGCCCCTTTTGATATTGGAGCCAATATCTACGAAGATACCCATCCTATACTTGCGGTTCTCAGCAATATTATTACAAGAGGACTGCCAACTAAATGTAGCGCTTTCATTGAGGAAAAGCTAAATAGCATTTTCAATTATAGTGAGAAAGTAGAACGATATGGGACTATAAGATATGTAGCAGTAAATACCGACAATATTATTGACAATGAAGATATACTCCGTAAGACACCTATTTGTGTAGCCAGACTCCAGAAAGTAATTATTGAAGCATTGCTCACAGGACGTATTTCTATTGATACAAAACAATGGAAAGTATTGGTGAAAGAGTGCGACGTACCTTGCGCTGCATTGGCTTTTGAAGATTTGAAAATGATGTTTAATCATTTAACAGCAATGAGCCAAGAGTACGATACCATGATGTTTCCCGATATAGAGTTGCACATATTGTCACATAATTACTCGACATCACAATTACATTTAGGAAACAAGACTTACAGAAAAGTTAATCAGGTAAATAGAGAGCAACTATTTGATATGGTTATCGATATAGCCATAGATGAAGATATTGATGCAGAAAATGTCCAGTTCTCCGAATTTAAGGCTAAGAATGATTGCTACTTTAACGTTCGTTCTTCAACAAGAATATATTCTGCTCGCGAAATCTATACGACAGATACAATTTTCTATAAACCTGTAACAGAAACCAATGCAAATGAATCCCATATTGCTATCCCGGAGCAAAAGGAGCATCTTGTATATTTTTTAAATCTGCTGTTTAGGAAAACAGATTTCAGACCTGGACAACTACCCATACTGAATCGTGCTTTGCAAAACAAGGGAGTAATTGGACTGCTGCCAACCGGAGGAGGAAAGTCGCTTACGTATCAAATGGCAGCATTGCTACAGCCTGGAATAACCGTTGTAATTGACCCTCTAAAGTCCCTAATGGAAGATCAATATGATGGATTGTTGGCTACAGGTATAGACTGTTGTACCTATATAAATGCAGAACTTGGCCCGGAAGAAAGGGTACAGCATGAACAAATGATGGAGTCATCACAAGTAATTTTTACTTTTATGTCTCCTGAACGTTTGTGCATTTATGAATTCCGTGAGCGCCTTCAGAATATGCATCAACTTAACGTCTATTTCTCTTATGGAGTAATAGACGAAGTGCATTGTGTTTCTGAATGGGGCCAAGATTTCAGATTTTCTTATCTACATCTTGGACGAAATCTTTATAGTTATGTCCGTGCTAAGCAAAGACCTATAACCCTGTTTGGCCTTACTGCGACCGCCTCTTTCGATGTTTTAGCAGATGTTGAGCGTGAGCTATCAGGAAATGGTGCTTTTGAACTTGATCCTGATACGATTGTAAGATATGAGAATAGCAACCGTCTGGAGTTACAGTATAAAATAGAACGTGTTGAGGTTGAGTATCAAGAGGATCAGTATTATAAGCCTGGCAACATTCTTGATGGATATCCAAAAGCCGTGAATATTGGCGACAGTTGGTCGTCACACGATCAAAAGAATAAATATCTAACCAGTTTCATTAAAAAAGTTCCTCAATATATTCGAGAATTACAAACAGAAGACTCGTTAGATAGAATACTCTCTCGTTTCAAGAAGCGTGAAAGTATTGAGCTTGAAGATGCTTCTATTTTAAAGGTGGAAATGCCTGATGATTATTATGCCCTACAGGAGGAGTATAATCAGGCTGGTATCATTTTCTGTCCACACGTAAATTCCACGGGAATCAGCGTAAGTGTAAATTCTGATAACCTTAGCACGATATGTGAAGTTGGTACATTCTCTGGTTCACCTATGGAAGGCCTGGAAATGGGCAATCAATCCATGGAAAACATGAGGAAGTTCCGCGACAACCAAGTACCTATAATGGTTGCAACAAAGGCTTTTGGCATGGGTATAGATAAACCCAACGTGCGATTTACTGTGAACCTAAACTATTCAAGTTCTCTTGAAAGCTTTGTTCAAGAAGCAGGTCGTGCAGGTAGAGATAGGAAAATGGCTCTGTCTGTAATTTTTATGTCTGATTATCACCTTGCTCGTATCAACAAGCGATTCCCCGGATATTCAGAAGTGCTTAAATGTATAAAATCTAAGTGGTTCAAGGAGGAGGATTTGAAATATATACTAAGCAGTTTCGGAATAGATGTAGATTCGAGATACATAGATATATGTAATCCGTTAAGTGATATAGTGAGACTGAAATGTAATACTGATAATATCATAAATGAAAAGAAACAAACTTGGCAATGTGGCACTAATTGCTCAAAATACAAAGAATGTACCCTACGTCAGGTGGATCGAAGTATGCGTGGATGGCAATATCAAAAAGATTTAATTGAATACCTCCGAACCAACAATATCCGTGTTCCTAAGGAATGTTTTGAGTACCAAGGAGCTGACTACAATACCGTTATGTATTTCTTCGACAACAACTTTAAAGGTGAATTTGAGGAAAAGAAAAAGATGGTAGAACTCCTTTCGGAAAATGAAATGTCATATTTTGTAGGTAATGATAGAAAATATAAAGACGATGAACAGGTAACCGTTAAAGGATTTCTTGCGACTGTACTTGCAGCAAAAGTCGGCACAGAAATCGTAACCATCATTTCCTATGCAGATGACACATACGCAGATATAGCCAAGGCCATCTATCGAATGTGCGTAATTGGGTTAATCGATGATTTTACACAAGATTATTCCAAGATGACTTTCCGTATTTTGTCCACACGAAAGAAAAATGGACAGTATTATGAAAGACTGAAGGAGTTCTTGATGAGATACTATTCGGAAGACCGTGCAGAAAACGAAGTTGAGAAAGCAAGTGTACATCGAGGCGCAAATGAGATTCATAAATGCTTAGGTTATTTAACCGAATTCATATACGATAAGGTAGCTTTAAAAAGAAAGCGTGCTATAGATGACATGCGAAACTTCTGCATGGTTGGAATAGATTCGTCAAAAGACTGGAAAGAAATCAACGAGGATCTCAAAGATGAAATTTATTATTACTTCAACTCAAAGTATGCTCGTGAGGGATATCAAACTGACGGAGGTGAGAACTTTTCTCTATTGGATGATACCGAAAGAGGGAAGATTTCTTCTTTTGATATTCTTTATAAGTATATGCGCATTATAGATTCTGATGTAATAGGCTCTTCGGGGTCGCCAAAGGATAATGTAAAGCATCTTCAAGGTGCAGTAAAACTGATTCGAAGAAGTGAAACCGATACTAATGCTGCATTATGTCTTCTTAATGTGTTCTGTCTGCTTACCCTTAAAGTTGGTAGTAATAGAAATATGCAGGAAGAACTTGATACAAGTTTCATAGAGGGATACTTAGCATTCAAAGAAAGGACTAAAGAAAATGAAGAATTCTTTGATGGCATAAGCAGATTCTATTTGGAACTAAATGCGAATAGTAGAAACTTAGCTTCAGATGAAGATCTACAACACTTTTCAGAATTGGCTTTACAAGCAGAGCTAAAAGGACATTTAGAATGGACTGAAAAATTCATTAAGCAGTATAACAATTAACTTCAAATTATGAATACACAAGATATAATCAAGTCTCTATCCAATTTAGAGCATAGTCTTCAAGGGGTGGAATCTGCAAGACAGCAGGTTGAAAAGACAGTAGCTGCCTATGGTACTACCCAAAAACAATTAGCTACCTTATCACAGGAATTCGTTAAGATCTCTAACGAATTAAATTCGGTGATTGATGTTGTTCGTAACAACCAGGAACAACTCTCGGCTACTCTTTCTTCCGAAGTCGAACGTCTGTTTGTCCAAATTGAAGGTAAAGTAGCAGTTTTGGGGAATAAGGCTTTGGAGATGAATCAATCTTTTGAGAACAGTTGCACAGAGACAGTCAAATCAATCAACGTAAGCATTGACGCTGCTATTGCCTCTTTCAAGGGGAAAGTTAGGGATGAGCTTAGTGAGGTTTCTTCGGCTTTGGCTGAATTCAACTCAATAATAAAAAATATTCAGGAAGGTTTTCAGAAAGATGCTTCGCAAGCAATATCCACCCTTCAAGAAACCAGCGAAAAAGTAGTTACCGGTTTTCAGGAGAAAATAGCTAATCATCTGAGTTCTTTATCAAAACTTAATGGTGAATTAGAGGCTATTGTAAACCTTCAAAAAAAACAGAACGCTGAGATTTTGACTAAATTTGAAACCGAGTCTGCATCAATTAAAGCCTCTATTTCCAATATAGACAGCCAACTGAAAGGAATGAAGAATAACAATGATGAGCATCACAAGGAATTGATAGAGGTACTTTCTGTAATTCTACAAGGGAATAGCCCCTCTGTGGAAAGATTAACTGCACGTTTTAACACCGTTGATGGTAACATTGGTGCTGTTAAAGATGGAATTTCCTCAGTATCAAGTCAACTTGGTACAGCAACAAATCAGATTATCGACCATAACAAACAGGCCCTTCTGTCAGAAGTTACGGATGTAAAAGCAGAAAATGCGAGTATAAAGAAATTAGTCATATTCTGTCTAATAGTGACAATTATTTCTGTGATACTAAATATAATGATCCTATTTCACTAAACACTTTTTATATGAAGTTCTATGTTCTTCTTGACATATCAGGTAGCATGGAAGGTGCCAAAATCGGTGCCTTAAATGATGCTATGTCAAATCTCCTTGCTGAACTGAAACAGATTTCCAGTTCAAGCAATCAGTTAATCGACATAGCTGTATTGTCCTTTGGAAAGGAAACAAAATGGATGCATAATCATCCTATAAATGTTGAAGACTTCACATGGTATCAGCTATCTGCTGGCGGTATGACACCTTTAGGCAAAGCCTGTGTTGAATTGAATTTGGCTTTGATGTCAGACTACCAGAAGCATGATGATGAAATCTATATTATTCTTCTTAGCGATGGTTGTCCCACTGACGACTATGATGAAGGAATAGATCTACTCTTAGCAAATCCGTTTTTTTTATATGCAAATAAATATGCGATTGCGATAGGAGACAATGCCGACATACCTGCTCTATCAAGGTTTGTAAAGTTTGACAATCACGTTTATATTCAGAACAGGGCTGACGAACTGCTCAATACTCTACAAGATATAATATGTGATATTAAAACAATAGCCCCAAATACCAATTTTGCAGACGGAGAAGAGGATGATGAGTGGGCATAAATATAATTAAGAATGGCAAGAAAATCAATCAAATACAGGAATATCAAGACTCTCTTTTTCACTGAAAAGAGCATTGGGTGTCACTCAGGCCCAACATAGATTTGCTCGCAAAACTGGAATATCAACTACCAAAGCAGGTATTGAGCGCAAGGTTGGCAATGCAATTATTAAATTTCTGTGTGGTAAAATGAATAGTAAGTATTACGTGAGTTCGGGATAAGCTAATAAGTTAATAATGGAAAGAAAATAGGTAATCACAGAAATATTTTGTAAATTCAAGTCTGACAAACAATAACTTACAAAAACAAGATTCTATGATTACCCAGGACAAAATTACGGATATTTTCTGTATGGTAGATGAATTCAGCAAGAAATTTAATATGGAAATTGCTAAAGGCGAACTTATTTCTTCAAACGGTATTCGCCGTCAGCATCGTAATGCATCCCTTTCCGATGGTGAGATTATGACCATTCTGATTGTATTTCATTTTGGCACGTTCGCCAACTTCAAGCACTACTATCTGCATTATATCAGGGTACATCTGCATCAGGACTTTCCGGATGCGGTATCCTATAACCGGTTCGTGGAACTTAAAAGCCGTGTATTTTTCAAGCTGATGTTTTTCCTTAAGCTCTATGCCTTTGGCCGTTGTTCGGGTATCAGCTTCGTAGACAGCACAATGATTCCTGTCTGTCATAACCTCAGGCGCTATGCCAACAAGGTTTTCAAGGGCATGACTACGGACGGGAAGGGAACGATGGGATGGTGTCACGGATTCAAGCTCCACTTCACCTGCAATGACCGGGGAGAAATCATCAACTTCTGTCTTACCGGAGCCAACGTGGATGACAGGAGTACGGAAGTCTGGAATGTGCTCGCCAAAGAGCTGTACGGCAGGCTCTTTGCTGACAGAGGATATATCTCACCAAGGCTCTTTGAGGATCTTTTTAAAGATGGCATACATCTCGATGCAGGAATCAAAGTGAACATGAAAAACAGACTTATGCCCTTTTGGGATAAAATCATGTTATGCAAGCGTCTTGTCATCGAGTGCATCAATGACATGCTCAAGAATACGGCAAAACTGGTGCATTCAAGACACAGGTCCAACAATAACTTCTTAATGAATCTTGTTGCGGCATTGGCGGCATATTGCTTTTATGACAATAAGCCTGAAGCATTACAGGGGTATACCATTGAACATACAAAACAATTGATTTTGTTTTGAGCTTATCCCGAACTCACGTGTCATTTGATTGTACTGCCATACGATTTACAATTTTATACCGTGAGTATCGCTGTAAGCATTCGGACAAATACACCTTTTACACCTTGAGGTTTGATTGTAGCTTTGCAGCAACGAATACAATCAAACCTCAATTATTATGAATAGACTGGAATTTGAAGAATTGGAATTGCAGGTACAACAAAGCGGCCTGCCGTTGAAGTCGTACCTGCAACAGACAGGTGTAAGTTATTCAACCTATCATTACTGGCGTAGAAAATGTTCCGTTGACAGGAACAGTGTCAAACAGGATCTGGCTCCCATCAGTTTTAAACAGTCAGTCATGGAATCTTCCCCTGAAGAACAAATGCCGCATGGCGTGGCCGTTCTGTTTCCCAATGGTCTTCGTGCCCACTTCGGAAACGGTTCAGAAGAGATACTGATGGAACTGTTCACCCGGAGTCTTCGAGGCGGCCATGTTTAGCCTGAACGACACGATGCGCTACTTCCTGTGTCCGGGCAGGACAGATATGCGCAAGGGTATCAGTTCGCTGTGCGGAGTGGTACATGAGAAGATGAACAGCGAAGTGAAGAACGGTGATGTCTTCATCTTCATCGGTTCCAGCCGCAGACTCATGAAACTGCTTCATGCGGAAGACGGAGGCATGGTGATGTATGTAAAACGTCTGGAGGCAGGCCGCTTCAAACTGCCGGAGTACGATCCCGAATCAAACAGCTATCCCATGGAATGGCGTGACCTGGTGATGATGGTCGAGGGCATTCAGGAGAATCCAGAACAGAGACTCAGACGATTAAGGGCAGAACGAAAGGAATACCATGTATGACATGCTTTTAGGTTGAATAAAAGTGCGTGTTTTGTTGTGTAATCAGCTAATATTTAGTATCTTTACGTAAATAAAAACAAGCAGGCAATGGAAGAGAAGGATATTTTACTCAAGACGATAGAAGGGCTGAATGCCTCCATTGCTTCATTGTCTGCCACTAATAAGGATCAGGCGGAACAGATTAAGAGTCTGCAGGAACGAATCAAAGAGTTGACGGCTCAGATCGCATGGCTGAACCGTCAACTCTTTGGGCGTAAGACAGAAAAGCTTCCCGTATATAATCCCGATATGCCCGACCTTTTTGCCGAAGAGTTTGCCGGATTCCGGCATCAGGCGGAAGAAAAGCGTGACCAGGCCGTGGAGCAGATAGAAAAGGAACCGGTGGAAGTCCGGAAGCAGAAGCGTCAGAACCGCAAAATGACGGAGGATCTGCCCGTACTCGAAACCGAGGTTATAGAGCCGGCCGGTGTGGACCTGTCCTTGTATCGTAGGATTGGCGAAGAGGTAACCAAAGTGGTCAAGCACAAACCGGGGATGCTCTATGTCAAGGAAATCATCCGTCCCAAATATGCGCTCAAGGACAGCACCCAGCTTCCTCCCGCAGGGCAGAAAGGCGTGGAGATTGCCCCTATGCCGCCGATGCCCGTCGACAAGTGCATCGCCGACACCAGCCTGCTTGCCGAGATACTGCTTCAGAAGTATGAATATCATGTCCCGTTCTACCGACAGATACAGCAGTACCGCCATCTTGGAATGAAAGGCCTTACGGAAAGCACACTGGAGGGATGGTTCAGGAAAACGGTGGAGCTGCTCAGGCCTCTGTACGAGGAACTCAAGCGTGAAGTCTTTTCCTGCGACTACGTACAGGCTGACGAAACTACCGTTCCGGTCATCAGCAGGGAAAAGCACAGGGCCGACAAGGAATATCTCTGGATGGTAAGGTCGGTCATGGAGAGACTGGTCATCTTCCATTATGACGAGGGATCGCGGGCCGGGGCGGTCATCGAGTCCCTGACAAACCAATATCACTACAAGGGCTATCTTCAATGCGACGGTTTTGCAGGCTATGAGACAGCCTTCAGGAGCAACCCCGACGTGCGGCTGCTCAACTGCCTGGTGCATATCCGCCGTCATTTTGAACAGGCTCTGGATGAAAACCGGGAGATGGCCGAACATGGCCTGACCCAGATACAGCTTATTTACCGGATTGAACACTGCTGCGATAAGGCGGGCCTGTCGTACGACGAGCGGAAGACGAAGCGCCGGGAACTTGCCGGACCTGTCATGGATGCCATGAGAGTGTGGATGGAAACGGAAGGAATCAAGTACAGCCCCAATTCCCAGATCGGGAAAGCCATCACGTATGCCTATACCCGATGGGACAACATGATGAGATGTCTGGAGGACGGACGCCTGCTTTGGGATAACAATCTGGCTGAAAATGTCATCCGGCCGATTACTCTGGGACGGAAAAATTACCTCTTCTGCGGCAACCATGAGGCAGCGGTCAATATGTCAGTCATCTGTTCCCTGCTGGCCACCTGTAAGGCACATGATGTAAACCCAAGGGATTATCTGAATGATGTCATCGCCCGAATGCCCTATCACAAAAAGGCTACTCATGAGGAACTGCTGGAACTGCTTCCACATAAATGGAAGCTGCAACATCCGGAAAGTGCATTAACAAAACAAGAAGAGAAATCTAGTGGACAGTGCTGAGTGCGACATATAGGTTCAACAAAAGAATAGCAACTGCAACTATTAGGTTTATAGTGACAGTCGCTATTGTTGTATATAAAGGTTCAATACCTGTAGTTTATCGAATGCTTACGTATCGCTCACGACTTGAATTTAATTTATCTTCTCATTAGTGTCCCGTTAAAATGAGACGAGTTAAACAATTAATCAAATAGCCCCGG
>ERZ779874.2363-NODE-2363-length-15793-cov-11.758483_pt1 | contig 15793 bp, 5 predicted proteins | sample MGYA00511031_ERZ779874 | MGnify/ENA primary metagenome ERZ779874 (study PRJEB29588, sample SAMEA2156850) | human gut metagenome | biome: human gut; feature: human-associated habitat; material: faeces | place: Denmark | collected 2008/2010 ...
CGCGTCATGCTGGTCAGCGCCAGGGTGGCACGGGGGCTTAACCCCACGGCCAGGCGCGGGTCCTTGCGGCTGGCCTGGGCCAGCGCCACAATGTAGCGGTACATCAGCTCATGCACAAATACCGTGCTGACCTCCTGCTGCATGGCAAGCAGATCCGCCTGACCGGCAACGGGGCGCACACGGTCCAGCAGGCGGCCTTTGCTCTGCCCGGCCAAAATTGCCAGCTCCGCTTCCTCATCGGGGTAGCCCATTACGGCGCAGACCATGAAACGGTCCAGCTGAGACTGCGGCAGCATCTGCGTGCCGGCGGCGCCGATGGGGTTCTCGGTTGCAATTACGGTAAAGGGTGCGGGCACCGGGCGGGTGACGCCGTCCACCGTCACCGTGCCTTCTTCCATCACTTCCAACAAAGCCGACTGCGTGCGGGAGGAGGTACGGTTGATCTCATCGCCCAAAAACAGGTTGCACATCACCGCACCGGCGTGGTACACAAACTTGCCGGTCTCTTTCTGGTAAACGGAAAATCCCACCAAATCGGACGGCAGAACATCCGGCGTAAACTGCACGCGGCTTTCTTTCAGGTCCAGCGCGCGGGCAAAGGCCAGCGCCAGCGTGGTTTTGCCCACGCCGGGAATATCCTCAATCAGCACATGGCCGCCCGCCAGCATGGCCATCCAGATGGTGTTTACCGTTTGCTGTTTGCCCTGCACGGCCTTGTTTACTTCGGCCGTAACGGCGGCGGCCTGCTGTGTGTACTGCATGGTTAATCCTCCCGGTGTTTTTTCCATATCACCATAATGCCAACGGCGGCGGCAATAACCACCAGCCCGGCCCACAGTGCGTTGTTTTCCAGCCAGATCATGGTATTGGAGATCGCGCTCCCCTCGGATTCCGCGCTGCCCTCCCCCGGCAATGGGGTCAGGGCCTGGGGGGCCACTTCGGCAATGGAGCTGCCGCCGGCATCCTCCACGGTCACCTGGCGCGGCGTTTCGTCCCAGGTAGCGGCGCTTTCCTGCAAATCCTCCTCTTTGGTGGTGTCCGCAGCGGCGGTGTCGTGCTCCGCAATTACCAGGTAGCGCTGGCTGTTGCGGGTGTAGGGGTGGCAGGTGGAAAGGGTCAGCAGGTCCCGCCCCGGCTGGATCAGCACGGCGTTGATATCGCTGGGGTCAATAATTTTCAGCTCGCTCACGCGGTAAATCAGCGTTTCCCACGGGGTGGTCAGCTGGATCTTGTCCCCCACCTGGATCTGCTGCACGTTGCGCAGCATTTCCGCGCCATAATAGCCGCGGTGGGCGGCGATCACGGTGTTGGTGTTTTCGCCGCCCAGCGGCATCGAGGTCTGGCCCAGCAGCGCCGCGCCTTTGGCCAGGTTTTCGCGGCTGGCGCCCAGGTAAACGGGCAGCTCCAGGTTCAGGCGCGGGATCCACAGCACAGCCAGCACATCATCGTCATAGCCATAGGCAGCAAGGTCCAGCGGGGCTTCCTCGTAGGCGAACGGGTCGGTCAGGCCGCTTTGGCCCCCGGCGTAAATTTCCGCGTTATAGTCCTGCATCGCGGCGTACAGTTCAGGGTAGGCGCGTTCCGGCTCCGGGGGTTCGGCTGTGGTTTCCTCCGCCGCGGGGGCGGTGGGCTGGGCTTCGGCGCGGGCCGCAAACTGCGCAGCGGTTTTGGCGTTGCGGGTGCTGGTCCACCACTGGGCAGCGGTGGGCTGTATCAACAGCGCCAGCCCCAGCAAAATGGCCAGCCAGGCCAGAATTTTAGCAATCAGCCGTCCCATTTAGTCATCCTCCTCGCGCTTTTTGCAGCGGTGCAGCAGCAAAAGCAGCAGCAGCGCTTCGCCGCCAATCACAATGCTGCCCGTTACCGCGATCCACGGCCAGGCATCCACCACGCGCTTGACCACCGTTCCGGTGCGCAGCGCCTGATACTGCACGGCCTGCGGGGTGTTGGTTTCTTCCTCTCCATTATAAGGGATGCGGGTGCCGCGCACAAGCATGCGGTGGGTGTTGATGGCATACGGCGTGCAGGTAACAAGGGTGCAGTAATCCTGCCCCGCGGTGATTTCCAGATCCTCGGTGTGCTCCGGTTCCACCACTTTGATTTGATCCACCTGGTACGCCAGCGTTTCATCCAGAATATGCAGGTAGAAACAGTCGCCCTCTTCCAGTTTGTCCAGGTCGGTGAACAGCACGGCTTCGGGCAGGCCGCGGTGGCCGGTCAGCACGCTGTGGGTGCTTTCGCCGCCAAGGGGGTAGCTGGAGCCTTCCAGATGGCCAACGCCCTTTTGCAGCACATCATCGCTGGTGCCTTCGTAAATAGGCAGGTTGACGTCAATTTTCGGGATGGTGATATACCCCAGGCTTTCGCCCACATCCACAAGGTCCACATAGCTGGTGCCGGTATCCTCCGCTTCGCCTGCGGCATCGCGCTCCACGGCGCTGTCCAGCTGCTGGTTATAGCGGCGGGCGGCCTCCTTGGCGGCGTCCAGTTTTTCGGTATCCATGCTTTTTACGGTATCATCGTAATTTTGGATCGCTTCGCTGGCGTGGCGCTGCGCCACCGCGTTGCTGATAACCGGGTACGATGCCACCCCAATGCCGGACAGGATCATCAAGGCCGCAAAGCCGACTTTTAGTTTTGTTGTGGTATCCATAGCGTCACCGCGAACCTTTCCGTGAGAGGGTTGAAGTTGGGAACTGATGCAATTAGAAATTAGAAATTAGGAATTGGAAGTAGGCAAAAGAATAAATAATAAAGAATAATGAATAATTGTGGTGGACCGCGCCGCATTGCGCCGCTCAGGAGATATTGGGTTGGGGGTGGTTTTTAGGGTAGTGAATAACAATAAAATAATCTGTAGGGCCTTACGGCGTTGCACACCACAAAATTGTAATAAACCTCGCCCTGCATGTAGGGGGCGGCGTCCCCGACGCCCCGTTTGACGGGCCTAATAATTGCCGCCCACCCACCCCGCGCCGCAAACATTGCAAATCATTTGTAGGGGCCGATGCTCGCCATCGGCCCGTTGACGGGCCTTGCCCTATTTATTTTTAGGGCAATACCGCATAATTCTAAGTGCCGATACGGCGAGCGAGGTACGGCAGATGCTAAGCCAAAAGCGCAGATAATACTGGATGTCTTATCGAGCATTTTGGCAACGCAGATGCCGTGCCGCAGCCGCCGGAGCGGTGCTTAAGCCGTCAGGCGGGAATTGTGCGGTGTTGCCTTAGGTTCTGCACGGGGAACCACCCCTCAGTCACCTTCGGTGACAGCGCAAACAGCGCCCCGTCCCCTCTGTCGCTTCGCGACATCTCCCCGCCCCGCGGGGAGTCACCCCTCAAGGGGCGCCAATATCTCCACCTTATGTTTGCGGTGGCTCCCCTTAAGGGGAGCTGGACGCGGAGCGGCCTGAGGGGTGGTTCCCCGCCACAAACCTAACCCGTAGGGTGGTTCCCCACGCAGGGCCTAAAAATCAACCGAACAACGGCCATGTACACCCAAAAAAATTTATTCCCCAATAACCCACCATAGGGGGAGGGCCAAATCCGGCCCTCCCCCTGTGTATGATGGATTATCCCTCTATACCCTATTGGTGAATTGTAACATTGTTTTGCCTTGCGGCGGGCGCATCAGGCGCGGTTCTTCTTTTTCAGGCTCAGCAGCACGCCAACACCGGCCACAACCAGCAGCACACCAATGCCGCTGAACAGCAGGGTGCCGAAACCACCGGTGGTGGGCAGGTCGAAGCCCTTGCGGTTGATGATGGTAATTGGTGCATACGTATAATCGTCCTGGCCATTCTTGAAAGTAGTGGTCTTTACGTCACGCTTAATCAATTTGCCATCGCTAGAAAATTTATCGTTAACTGTCCAACTAGTAGCATAATCCACAGTCAAATTGGCATCAACAGGGCCGGAAAGCAAGTTATAGCCCTTATTTGTCATGGTTTCTACCAATTTGTACTCGCCATCGGGCAAACCATTGACAGTTGCGCAACCAGCATTTACACCCTCACCCGCGGTCGTAAGTGTGGTTACCTTAAACCACTTCGGCTCATTCTCAGCTTCTGTTGCATTCAACCCCAGTGCCTTGGCCTCTGTCGCAGTCAGGAACTTGCATTCCTTTATACCAAAGATAACAGTATCGGTCGTACCCTCTTTCAGTTTGTCAGTCTTTGCATCGTACTTCTTATAAAGGTCAAACGTTACACCATTCAGCAGTTTTTCAGTATTTCCATCCTGACCCTTTTTCAGGATACCAGTTTTGAAGGTATAAACAACAGCCTTATCATGGATTTCGTAGGGAGTATCATCCTCGCCATGCTTAATATCCGTCTTACGGGAGTAATCAAGGTGAGCTTCGTTCACATTGCCATCAGTGGTAGTGTCTGCGCCCGGCTGTAAAGTTGCAGTGTAAGTAATCGTGATGGTCTTACCGGCAGCTGCATTCAGGTTATCCTGGCTCGTTCCTGCTTTAAAATCAATCGTAATTTCAGAATTATTGCTATCAGAGGTATCTGTCAACGTGTAATCAGTATTCGCAGCAAAGGTTACATCTTGACCTTCTGTATCTTTACTGCTAATGGTAACACTGTCAAGGTTATGCATAAGCTGATCTTTGTTCATTGTATCAACAACTTTAAAGGTTTTCAGCTTTGCTACATTTTCAGGAACATAGATGGTCAGAGTATATTCAACGGTATCACCAACAGCATAGTCGGTATCATTGCCTGCGTCACTACCCTTGGTAATATCACGCTGTTTCACATCTTTCTCCAAATCCGGCTTATGGTTATAAACCGTCATGGTATTGTCATTGTTAATTACAAAATCGCTGTTCGGGGTGGCTCCATCCGGCGTTACAAGCTTACCTTGATCATTAATTTCAAACTCATATGCCACATTGTTGTTGATAATATAGCCGCTTTCTTTGCCTTCTGTATAGCCAATTTCCACAAAACGGTATTTACCCTTGAGCAAATTCTCAACTGTAATTTCGCCATCCTTGTTTGTTGTAAACTCGCATGTGTTATTTACAGTATAATCATCGTATTTATCCGTGCTCGCCGAGTTCTTATTGTAGCGCTGCAACTTAAAGATAACATTCGGCAAATTTTCGATTTCATTTTCTTTACCGTCTGTCTTACCTTTCTTTACCAGCGTAATGTCACCTTTCGCGGAGCTGTTCTTCGGGTAAACAACAACATCATAGAGCCATTCCTTAAGCTGGTTTCCCGTTGCTTGCTCACCAACCTGAACTCTCGTCATAGGAATAGAAACAAGGAACGGATCCACGGGCTTTACAACGGAATCCGGCGTTGTTGTTTCGATAACCAGGTACATACCAACGTCCAGGTCTGCAAACTGAACAAAACCTTTATCATTCGTTTTTCTTTCCGTATTGCCTTCTGCATCTTTAACAGCTTTGTCAGCGATACCTTGTTTCAGATTTGCTGCGGTTTTATCGCCAGGAGTCTTAAAAAAGCTATCCGCTGTAACAGCATTATCATCACTAGCAGCTTCATAATATGCTACCAGCTCATCTGCCGTTTTAACCTGATAAATAGTAAAACCTGCATCTTTAAGCGGCGTAGCCTCATTCGGCACAGCCTGCTGCTCACCAGTTCCAGCTACAGAACCTGTCAATTCTGTGCTATGGAGATACTTATAAATGGTAATAGAGCCTTTTTTTGTTTTATCAATCGTACTTACGCTGGTTTTGATTTCAGGTGTTTGGGCATTGCCTTCGCCCTCGGCTGCCATTGCTGGCATGGCGCACAGACTGAGGGCCAGGGCGGCGCTCAACAGGCCTGTGAGAAAACGTTTTGCTTTTTTCATTTCAGTACCTCTTCTCTTAAAAAAATCATCATCGGATGGGCGGCGGGGCCGCCCGGCTTAAGGGTTCTGCATCAGCACGGCGTGCAGTGCGGGGCGCTGCAGCGGGGAAACGCTGCCGCGCCGCCCGCACTGTGCCGTGAAGAAAAAAGGAGGAAAAACTGGGCCGCTTGCCCACTTGGCTTAAGGTGCATCTGAAACCAAAGGAAATAACGGATATTTCGCAGCCACAAGCAGGATGTAAGGCAAAGAGCCGCCGGAATCCTTTCCGGACCCCAAGGCTTCTTAACACAAAATCCGGCTGCGCTTATAGAAACAGGCGATATTTTCCGCTTTTCAGTTATACACCCCGGCTTATGGCTGCGCCCTGCCGTAAACGGGCGCGCACGGGCGGGCAGGCCCTGCATCCTGGGGGTTGCTGGGTTTCCGGGGGATGGTTAATGTCGCCGGCCCCCTTTCCTGTTGTAGCGGAATGTGAATATCAACAGCCCTGCCACCGCCAGCGGCATGCCGATCAGCAGCCACAGGCTTGGCGCGTCTGCACCCGTGTGGGGCAGCTCAGGCGTTTTACGGTTCAGAACGGTAAAGGTAACTGTGTAGCCGCTGGCTGCATCGCCCGTTGCTTTTTGGGCGGGACCATCGTCTATCTTGTACTTGCCGTCTTGGGTAAATTCGATATCAATCGACTTGGACAACAGGTTGTACCCCTCATGTGCCTTGGTTTCCGTCAGCCGGTATCTGCCGGGTTCCAGATCCTTGAACGGGTTATTTTTAATCTCGCCGTCCGTTCCGGTTGTACCGGTCAAATAATGTAGGTTGTCGTTGTTGTTGAATGTATAGGAAGTATCTACTTCCCACTGCGTTCCTCCAGTTTTTGCTTGCTTCAGCTTTTCCAGCTTGAACTCAACATCTTTCAAGAATACTTCTTCGCCCGCATTATTGGGTTCCGCGTCCTTCTTGATGATATCCAGTGCAAACTTCGGGTTCTGCAGCGTGTTGGTCAGCACAATCTTGCCGCTGCCACCGGTGATGGTTCCATCGGGGGCTGTGGCTGGCGTTGTAGTTGCGCCGGTTTCGCTGTTCGTTTCGCTGTTTGCTGTGGCTGTATTGCCTGTTGAGCTGCCCGTGCTGTCCGTTTCGCTGTTTGGTGTTGCTTCAGCCTTTACCGTTACACCATACGTATTGCCGTCAATCGTAATGGTTTTGCCTGCCGCGGTAAAGTTGTCATCCTTATCCACCGTACCTTCCACAATGCGGTATTGGTAATTCGTGTTGGGATTGTCAACCGAGCGCTGATCCAAACCGCTAAAGATTTGCTTCCAGCCATTATTATCATCGGGGGCAATGGTAACATAGGCTTTCGTGCCGTAGTTTACCGGTTTCCAGTCATCATCTTTTGTGCTGGTTGCCAGGCGGCGCTGGAGCTGGATGTAGATTTGTCCCGGCCGCTTCGCAGTGCTAAGATCGTCCTTACCATTTGCATCTTTCCAGAGCTTGTTGAACTCAATGTTGATCAGTGTGCGCTTGGTGTTGGTAAAGATTGCGGTAATTGGGGAGGTGTTTGCCTCCTTAATCACGCCTTCCACCATGGTGTTGTCGATCACATCGGCGGAATCGCAATCTTTCGGAACAGTTACGCTTTGCAGCCTGGAACCATCTAGCGGTGTTTCTTCCTCGATGGTATAGCGGGTGCCAACGGGGATGCCGGTGATGGTCACGGTGTGGTCTGGGTATTTATCCTCATCGTTCATGTCGATCTCAACATTCTTTATGATGTCCTTTTTTTCCAGACCAGCACCGCCAACATCACTAAAGGTAACTTTGAACTTGTAGGTGCCTTTAATGATATCTTCCTCATCAGCTGCGGCCTTCTTTTGGATTTTCAGTCCGCCGGTTTTGACGGTGTTGACGTATTTTACCTTTAGCTTTGTCAGCGTGGAGCTTGTTTCGTCCGGGTCCTTATAGGAGCGGAAGACGATGGTGTTGGCGGTAGTGGGCTTCTTTCCGTTATAATTGTTATGAACACCGCCGCTTTCTTGTTCCGTCTCAGGCGTAATCTTTTCCGTTCGGCCATCATCGGGGCCGTTTCCCTTCTGCTCGATTAACGAAGGTGTTGAACTAGGAAGACTTACGCTGTCACCTCCGCTCATCGACTCAACCTCCTTCCCGTTCTCGCACACCGTCCATGTGGTGTCGTACAGGTTTTCGTTCAGTTCCTCTTTGAGCGAAATGTAGCTGCCGCGGCGGAACTGGTCGCTGAAGGTAACGGTTTCTCCAGCTTCCAGAACAAAGCGTCCGTCCTCGTCCACCAACTGGGTGTCGCTGTCCTCGGTGGAGGTGTACTGTGCGTTTTCGGCGTTTTCCAAATGACCGCTTTCGGCGGAGCCGTAATCCGGGATGTCCTCCTGATCGGTTGTAAAGCCGGTCATCGTACTTGGCACCGCTTTGGGAGTGAAGGTAAAGTTCCTGAAATAGATGTTGCGGTTATAGTTATCGCCCACGCGGATGGTTTTGACGTAGTTGTTAAAATCGCCCTGCTCTTTCATCTTGTGCAGGTCCAGCTTTACGGTGACCCATTGGTCTGTCGTCACTTCGACCGAGCCATACGTTGCGCCGTTAATGCCTGTTGTGCCAAGGCTGCCTTTTTGGCCGGGGGTAGGTGTCTGATTATCCAGCAGTTCCAGATACAGGTTGTTGAGGGAAAGGTCACTACCATCTTTTTGGGAAACGTAAACCTGGAACGTAAGGAAGCGCATGTCTTTGATATTGATGGGGTTTTCCAGCGTCAGGATGCCACGACGTTTCTCACGCGCTGCACTTTGCGTATCCATATAGCGTGCGTACCAGTGAAGGACCTGTTCGGTATTTTGCCCGGTATCTTGCCCGGGATCTTGCCCGGAATCCGGCTTGGAATCTGGCCAGGGGTTTTTAACCAACTCGAAAATGTAGTCATCTTTCTTTCCTGGGGTTGCGGGTTCAATCTTGTTACCAGTCGCAGTCAAATTCACCTTTTGGGTATCGCTTGGATTCGGTTTAGCGGCCTCTTTTTCTCCATAATGGGTTGCCTGGTTCTGGATGGTGAAGTTGAAGATTTTCTGGTTTTTAAAGCAGTTTTTGAAGTCATCATCAGTAACGTTGGTCAGATCGACTTCTTTTTGAACCTGCAGCTCGTTATTATCCGGGAAGTTGAACGCCACTGCCATGTTGGACTCCCACATACCGCGTTCCATGTAGTACATGGTAAGGGTGTGCTTTTTGCCTTTGTCGAGTACAAGAGGAGTGTCTTTCGCTACAAGAGGAGTGCTTTCCGCGTAGAAAGAGATTTTCTCGCCATTATATGTTACGGTCTTGACAGCGCGATTGCCATTTGTTTCATCTTTATCATTATCTGACGTTCCGCCTTTTTTGACCCTACTGACATAGGCTGTTACACTATTTTTCTTTCCATCTTTTGTATCTGTCTCGCCAAATTCCAGCAGGCCGGAAACCTTACCATGGGCGCCGCCAACGTCAAGCGCCAGCTTGCCATCAATGAATACCCAAACGTCATCGTCACCGGAGAAGAAGAACTTGATGTTGGTTTTTTCCTTTTTTCCATCTTCACCCGTCTTATTGGTTTCCACCATACCGTCATCCGTCAGGGTAAAATCCATCTGCAGCTTGGTGCCAAAGCCGTAATTGTAGGTAGAAGCCCGGCCCGCAGTTGCGGTTTCGTTGAACGGGAAGTAGCCATAGGAACTTACAGGCTCGGTCTTGCCTTCTTTGGTTATCGTTTTTTGTGCGGAGGTAGAATCAAGATTGCGTGACTTTTCCCGCTCGTCTGTGCTTGATTTCAGGAAATATTGCTCTGTGGTGGAATCCTGTTTCAGGTACAGGGTCGTATCCTGGCTGTCAAAGTACCAGTAATCAACGCCCTGATCCTCATCAAAAATCTGTCTCTTGGTAAAGGGGAACGCAACGTTGTCGTACACATCGCCAAGCTTTGCATTTTTGGTGTTCGTGCCGCTCAGGAACTCTTTGTTGAAGTGCGGTTCTACTGTTGTTGTTGTTGTATCTTTCAGCAGCGGCTCACCTGTTGCATCGCCTGTGGAGGTTTTGTCTTTGACCAGGCCTTGGTAGGCATAGTCATAACGTGTACCACTTCCATCTTCATTGATTGTGGAGTTATTGATTGCCATGAAGCGATTTTTATTTTCGAAGTCTTTATTAAACCCCCAAAGATTCAATGCAGCGCTGATGGTTTCAAATGTAATTCCCCAGTTTGAATAAGTAGGTTGGAAATGGCCTGTATAAATCGGATATTGTGCTTTGCAGTTACTGTAATAATCGCTTAGTGCTCTGTCAAACTGACGGAACGTAACCCAGCTTCTTTGACTTGCAAATCCGCCTCCTTCTCCCGGTGTATAATATGTACTATTATAATTATCTCTATTATTTCCATTTAGTTCATAGTCTGTATAATAGTCATACAGCGTACTGGTAACATATTTTGTGTCTGGTACTTCCGTAAAATCAGCGGGTGCAATATCTACTACTTTGCCAGCATTCTTCCACGTTTCGGCATCACGCTTGGTGTCTTTTGGAGCCCAGTAGCCGCCACGTTGGCCATTGCTATATACTGCATCGTCATTCGTATCCGCATAGAAGCACTGTTCCGTATCCTTATAGTTTTCAGGGATGTCTTCCCAACCTGTAGTGTCGCCGCATGTTGTAGTGATATCATCGCTACTCAACTGATGCGAAGAGAATACAATTTGGGTATAGCCATCCGGCACATCTGCTGCATAGTAATCTGTGCCCTCAATCCGGCTCATTGGGCCGCTTTTGCTTTCTTTGTCCTTTCCTTTTAAGCGGTAGTAAACCGTACTTTGATTGGCTTTGGGGATTGAAAAGTCGCCGGTATCTCCATTCAATGCCATCTTGGAAAAAGTAGCATCGTAATAGATAAGGACAGACTTTTCTATACCCCATCTTACGTTGTCTGCGCCAGTATAGATAAAGCAGTTATTTGCTTCACTGTATATAAAGGATTCTTTATCACCACTAACAGTTTCACCATAGAAGTTATAGAATTTGCTGGATTTGTTTTGACCGCCCTCATCCCATGTAAACTGAACATAAGAGCATTCCACGTCTGGGATGGTAAAAGTAACGAATTCTTCCTTAGCAACAGGTTTAGCTTCTGAGCCATCATTAACCAATGTTAAGGTTTCACTTTTTTCATCAGGGATATAGAAATTTGCCTTTACGCTCGTCAAATTAGCTGTACTGCGGTTTTCGAACTTGATGGGTTTGCCTGCATAGTATGTATGCTCCTTCAGGACGGGATTGTCTGTCCATTCACCATTATTAGTAGTTGGATCATACATTTTGTTGTTGAATTCGCTTATAGGACCCAGGTTATTATTTAGCTTAATCTCTCCTTTCCAATCAGAACCTTCGTATAACTGGAACTGTATTTCTAGAAAGTTTTTTCCTTGTATATCTTTACAATTCTTAACGGCATAAATCTTATGTCCATCTTCTGTTTTCCGTCCGGTCGGCTCCATTGGATGCGAATGCCACCACTCACCCTTATCAGAATTGCCCGGAGTTGCATCAGTTCTTACATTAAGCCTAATTTCATGGGAAGCTGAAACGGTCTCCCCATTAATCTTATCCGGAACGACAAAGTAAACCGTGAATCCTTCTGCCGCTTCCGGCTCACTAGCTGCCTGCACGTTATCCACGCTTTCTGCGGCGTACATCTTCTGCGGCTGTTCGGTCGGTTCCGGGGTGGCGGTGGGGGTCACGGTCGGCACAGGGGTGGCCGTTGCGGTGGCTGCCGGTTCCGGTGTCGGGGTGGGTTCTGCCGTGGGCTCCGGCGTTTCGGTCGGGGCAGGCTGCTCCGGCCCGGCGCTTTGTTCCGGTTCCGGGGTGGCGGCGTTCTGCTCCGGCGGAGCGGTATTCTCCCCGGAGGCCGTTCCCGACTCATCCTTCAGCAGCTCTACTTCGTCAGGTGCGTCGGGCAGAAGATCCACCTCGGCGTATACAGGCAGGGCCATTGCCATAACCAGGCAAGCGGTGACAAGCAGCGCTGTCAGCCGGCGCGCCCAACCTGTTGTGTTTTTCCCTGTTCTATTCAATCTGCTCACTCGCCTTTCGCGCTGGTTTAATGAAAGCACATTGTTCCACAGGGGATCCCTGTGGAACAATAAAAGAAGCCAGCTTCTTTTACTTGCGCAACCGTTGCCATGTTGTTTTCAAAAAAATTACGCATCGAATTTTCTCATTGCGCATTTACTTTTCAGTGTTAAAGTATAGCACCTTTATACCAGAAAGGCAATACAATCCACGTAAATTCCTGTTTTTCAGCACTTTTACTGATTGCGTTTTCCTCCAATTATACAATGTATTCAAAGCCTTTGTATAATTTATTCCTGATTTTCTTTTTGGCAGCGGTCCCTTTTATATACTTTAACCGCGCGTTTATGATCCTCTGCGCACACAGAGCGCAACTTTGCGGCAAAATTCGCCTTTTTTGTTGCATTTTCCTGTTTTTTTGCGCAATTATTTGTTTCGCATGCGCCTGTTTGCGGCGGGGCATGGCGGCTGGGTGGGCGCCTTGTGGGAGAGATGGCAGGTTTGCGGCGCACGGTTCCCGTTTTTTTGCGGCGCGATGGATACACCGCGCCCCTGCAAACGGTTTGCGGTGTTTGCGGCGGCGGGTGTGTGTTTGGTGGATTGCACGCCCGCCAACGGGACGCCGTTCTCCCTTTACAACGGGGTGCGGGTTTGCTGCAGATATGCCATTCGCTTTTTTGTCCCCCCCCCTGCCCTGCCCCTGATTCCCGGTTCCCCCTTGCCGATTTCTATCTGCGCCAGCTCCTGAGGTGCATCTGAGAGCAACGAAAATAGCGGATCTTTCGCAAGCACAAAATCCGGCTGCGTTTACTGAAACAGACGAGCTTTTTCTTTGTTTTCAGATACACCTCCAGCTCCCAGCTTTCAATCTATCCTGTGTAAACTGCAACCCCTCACGCGCCATTCTGTGCGGCACTTACCTTATAATATAGGGGTGCTGCCCTGTGTAAATTTGCAACTGATCTTTTTGAAGCAGCTGTGAGCTGTTGCAATTTTGCACAGGGTATTGCCCGCATTCTGTGCCGAACATTCCCGAAACGTGTTGGAAAAACGCACAGGATTGCCTTGTTTCCCTATGCCGCTTACCGTTGGAAAAACGCACAGGTTACCCCCGGAACAGTTGCATTTTACACAGGGTATTCCCACTCCCCTGCCCCGCCGTGACCCGCGTACCCGTTGGAAAACCACACAGGATAGGCCCGTTCCCCGTGTTGCAATTTACACAGGTTTGGCTGTTTTTGGCTTATTTGCAACTTTACGCAGGTTGCTTTCCGCACAGGAAAATGGTGGTGGAATGCACAGGCTACAGTTGGTTGAACACACAGGTTTGCGTTGTTAAATTACACAGGCTCTACCTATTACTAATATAGAACTAAATATCTAAGCCATAATAACAACCAGAGGTAAGCCGGGAGATGGGGGAGAACGGGAAAAAATTGGTGTTGCCATTCCATCAGGTTACAGAACCCTGAAACGGCAGGACAGAAAAGCACAATAAAACCCTGTGTAACCTGCACCCGGGCTGCAGCCCCCACAGGATATATGGCAAACCACAACGCGGGTGTTGCATTTTGCACAGGGTAATGGCGGTGAAACCCTGTGTAAATTTGCAATTCTTGCGCTGGACAACAGGATGTGCTATAATGTTTAGCATGATGTGCGTGACCACCCGGGATACAGCAACCGATATAGGAGGCCCCTGCTTATGGCGGCAAGTAAACAGAAAAAAGATGATCCGTTTGTCGTTACGTTTGAAGAACGCGGGGACCAGACCATCGTTCGCAAATCCAATGATCTTGTACAGATGACGCGCAACAACCTGACGCTGAGCCAGCAGCGCCTGATGCTGCATATTTTTTCGATGATTAAGCCGGAGGATACGGACCTGCCCTCTTATGAGCTAAGCATTTATGATTTTATCAAGATGACCGGCATGGACCCGCACAGCGGGGCGCTGTACAAGCAGGTGCGCAAAAATATTGAGGAGCTGGCCAACGCGCCCATCCAGTGGATCAAGAATAACGGAACTTCCACGGTGGAAACATTCCGCTGGATCGATAAAGTGCGCATTGATGAGAGCCGCGCGCGCATGACCATCACGCTGGACCCGGTGCTGAAACCGCACCTGGTGCAGCTGAAAACCCTGTATACCACCATGGATGTGACCTACACCATGCTGATGCGGTCCACCTATTCCATCCGCATTTACGAGCTGTGCAAGAGCTACCAGAGCCTGTACCTGAAAAAGAAAGCGGCCGGGGAACCGCTGGTATGGAACCTGAGCATGCTGTATGAACAGCTTTCGTATACGGCCAACCGATGGTCGGATTTCCGCCGCCTGGCACTGGAAAAGGCAAAGGCGGAAATTAACGAAAAGACGGATATTATTTTTAATTACGATGTGTACGAAAAAAAAGGGCAGAAGGTTCTTTCGCTGGTGGTAACGATTGACCCGGTGGATGATGCCGCCGCACAGGCCAACCTGGACAGCATCAACAGCACGGTGCGCAAAAAGAGCAAAAAGAAGGGCCGCCCCACCGTGGCGATTGAGGATTCGCTGCTGGATGACCCCAGCGTGATCACCTTTGATTATGTTTCGGCACCGGAAACAACGATCCCCTATTCCTTTGGACGCCACCGCACCGAGCTGCGGGAGGAAATTGTTGTGAAAGCGCGCATGGATCAGCTGCGCGCGGAGATTACGCCCGAAGAGCTGCACGCGGTGGAAGTGATCATTGATGTGTTGGCAGATGCCTGCTGCACCATCCAGGCAGGCGATGGCGAGCAGGACGGCGGCAACAAAACGGTGTTTGGAAAGATGAATGCCATCATCCTGGATTGCGGCGGGCTGACCAGTTGGCTGGCCGGTGTGGCACCCCGCTATGCACAGGAGATCATTCCCCGGTCGCAGACGATGCGCAGCCCGGCGCGGTACCTGAACAAGGTGCTGCGCGAGGATATGGATAACTATCGCATTTATATTTTCCGCAAGGCAAAGCCGGCAGCAGAACCCAAAGAGGAGCTGTTGGAAGCGGAGTACCATGTGATGGACGAGCCGGTGCAGCAAACGCTGCCGGAGCCTGAGCCGCCCAAGGTAGAACTGATTCCCGAAACGATTGTAAAACGGCAGGATATGCGAAAAGAGTTTGCAAAGTTTGTAGATGATGGATACCTGGAAAAGACGTTGACGAGCGGCCAGCGCGGCGCTTACCACGAAATTTACCGCCACCTGGCAGCGCGGTGCGTGCCATCGCCTTCCAGCCTGCGCAATGGGCTGAAAGACGAAATGCGGCTGCATTACCTGGCCTGCATGAATGAAGTGATTGAAAAGTATGGCAGCCTGACCCCATTGATGGAAGCTATGGCGCATGAACTGGACTTCGATGTGTTTTGGGCAAAGGCCGCCAAGGACCCCAACGTGAATAACCCGATGGGGCTGTTCTACCACATTATTGAAGAACGCGCGCTGAACCCGATCGGCACCATAATGAACGACCAGGCACAACGGCAGAAGGTTGCCGCCAAGGAAAAAGGTGAAAAAGATAAGTGGCACAACGAAAGCTGGATGGATGCTTTTGAGGAAGATATCCCGGATGACAGCGAAGAGTAATTGAGATGAAGCGGAGCGGAACATCCGGGAGCGCTATTATAATAAGATAAACAGCGGCTGGCAGATTGCTGGCCGCTGCTTTTTTTGTTGGGGTGCAGCTGAGAAATGGAAATATCCGGCGTTTTTTGATTTCAGATTAGACCTTGGGCAACACCGCACAATTCCCGCCTAGCGGCTTAAGCACCGCTCCGGCAGCTGCGGCACGGCATCTGCGTTGCCAAAATGC
>ERZ779874.2365-NODE-2365-length-15784-cov-4.192638_pt1 | contig 15784 bp, 11 predicted proteins | sample MGYA00511031_ERZ779874 | MGnify/ENA primary metagenome ERZ779874 (study PRJEB29588, sample SAMEA2156850) | human gut metagenome | biome: human gut; feature: human-associated habitat; material: faeces | place: Denmark | collected 2008/2010 ...
GCCGATAGCGTCTTTCACTGCGCCGCCGTATTTGTTGATGATGTCCACGTATTTCTGCGGTACGGAGGACGAACCGTGGAGGACAATCGGGAAGCCGGGAATGCGTTTTTCAATCTCTTCGAGGATGTCGAACCGAAGAGGCGGCGGTACGAGTACACCCTCCGCATTGCGGGTGCACTGTTCCGGCCGGAACTTGTTCGCCCCGTGCGATGTGCCTATCGAGATGGCGAGGGAATCCACACCCGTCTTGGTGACGAAATCCACCACCTGGTCGGGTTCGGTGTAGGTATGGTGTTCGGCCGATACTTCGTCTTCGATACCGGCCAGAACGCCGAGTTCTCCTTCGACCGTTACGTCGAATTGGTGGGCGTATTCCACCACCTTGCGGGTGAGCGCCACGTTTTCGTCATAGGGAAGGTGGCTACCGTCTATCATGACCGACGAGAAACCCATGTCGATGCAGGATTTGCAGAGTTCGAAGGTGTCGCCGTGGTCGAGATGGAGGCAGATGGGAATGTTCCTGCCCAGCTCCTTGGCATACTCCACGGCTCCCTGTGCCATGTAGCGCAGGATGGTCTGGTTCGCATACTTGCGTGCTCCGCTCGAAACCTGCAGGATGACGGGCGACGCGGTTTCGACGCAGGCCTGTATAATGGCCTGCATCTGTTCCATGTTGTTGAAGTTGAAGGCCGGGATGGCATATTTTCCCGCCATGGCTTTCTCGAACATCTCTCTGGTATTGACCAGTCCCAATTCCTTGTATGATACCATATCGAATCAGTTTTAAGGTTTATATTAAATGAATGATGATGATAACGTCGCAATTTGCATACCGTCGGGAGGAAAGTGCGCATACCCGGTTGTTGTTATTTTAATAACGTTGCATACCCGGATATTGCAGCTAATTTCCTATCTTTGCCAACGGTATTCCAAAGGTAAGCAAAAACATTGGAGACGGGCAAGGATGGCGTGAGAATTATTTTTTCCTGAGCGGCCGTGCCGTGTCCGTCCGAATTAAAAATAGCATGACGATGTCGGAATTCAAGTATCAGGAACCTTTCCCGCTGGGAAAGGACGAAACCAAGTACAGGCTTCTTACCAAAGATTATGTGCATGTGGAAGAGTGCTGCGGCAGGCGTATCCTGCGTGTGGATGCGCGCGGGCTCGAATTGCTTTCGCGCGAGGCTTTCGCCGAGGTGTCTTTCTATCTGCGTGCGTCGCACCTGCAGCAGGTCGCCAACATACTGAAAGACCCGGAGGCGACCGACAACGACAAATTCGTAGCCTATACGATGCTGCTCAATCAGGTCGTGGCCGCTCAGGGGGAGCTGCCTACCTGTCAGGATACCGGTACGGCGATAGCGATATGCAAGAAGGGCGAAGATGTCTATACAGGGACGGACGATGCCGAAGCCATCACGAAGGGAGTGTATGAGACCTACCGCGACCGTAATCTGCGTTATTCGATGGTGGTGCCTTTCACCATGACCGAAGAGAAGAACAGCGGCAACAACCTGCCGGCCCAGATAGACATCTATTCCGAACCGGGCAACCAATACAAGTTCCTTTTCATCACCAAAGGCGGCGGTTCGGCCAACAAGACTTTTCTCTATCAGCAGACCAAGGCGCTGCTGAACGAGGAATCGCTGACGAAGTTCGTCAGGGAGAAGATAAAGGACCTCGGTACGTCGGCCTGTCCGCCTTACCACCTGGCAGTCGTGATAGGCGGCACCTCCGCCGAGGCCAACCTCGCGGCGGTCAAGAAGGCTTCGGCCGGTTATTACGATGCGCTGCCTACAAGCGGCAACGAGGGGGGCCGTGCTTTCCGTGATTTGGAGTGGGAGGCGAAAATACTGAAGATATGCCAGGAGAGCGGCATCGGGGCGCAATTCGGGGGCAAATACCTTGTTCATGACGTGCGGGTTATCCGGATGCCCCGCCATGCGGCGTCGTGTCCGGTGGGTATCGGCGTGAGCTGCTCGGCCGATCGCAATATCAAGGCAAAGATAACCGAAGAGGGTATTTTCCTCGAAGAGCTCGAACACAATCCGGCCCGCTTCCTGCCGGCCGATGCGCCGATAATGAAGCCGGCGGTGGAGATAGACCTCGATGAGGGAATGGACAAGGTGCTGGAGACGCTCTCCAAATATCCGATTAAGACGCGTCTGAACCTGAAAGGTACGCTGATTGTAGCACGCGACATCGCGCATGCCCGTATCAAACAGATGCTTGACGAGGGTAAACCCATGCCGGAATACATGAAAAAACATCCCGTTTATTATGCAGGACCGGCCAAGACGCCGAAAGGGATGGCGTCGGGCAGTTTCGGGCCGACGACCGCGGGACGGATGGACCCTTACGTGGATTTGTTCCAGAGTAAGGGCGGGTCGATGGTCATGGTGGCCAAGGGCAACCGTTCGCAGGAGGTTACCGACGCATGTCGGAAACATGGCGGTTTCTACCTCGGCTCGATCGGTGGACCGGCCGCTATCCTGGCACAAAACAACATCAAGAGCATCGAGTGCGTCGAGTATCCTGAGTTGGGCATGGAGGCTATCTGGAAAATCGAGGTAGAGAACTTCCCGGCCTTTATCCTCGTCGACAACAAGGGTAACGACTTCTTCAAGCAGATCAAGCCGCGCTGCTGATCGCCGCTTGAGTGGGAATAGATAAACAGAAGAGGGACAGCCTCCCGGCCGATTCGCGTCGGCCTCGGGGAGCTGTCCCTCGATTGTTTTTGCCCATTTGTTCCATCAGGCGTGAAGAGGCTTGTCAAACCCCGCCGGGCGTACCGCCGCCGTCTCCACCTTCCGGCTGCTCGGGATCGGTTGGATCAGAAGGTTCCGGATCGGTCGGTTCGGTGGGCTCCGTCACCGTCCCGACACCGCGGCGGGCCAGCGTCAGGCTGAACTGGTAGATCTCGGCGTTCAGCGCGTCGGCCACCGCCTTGATCTCGGCGGCATCGTCAGGCACCGGCTCCAGGTAGGCCGCGACGATATAGATGGCGTTGATGGCGTCGGCCACATCCGCGTAAGCCGCGTCAACCTCGCCACGGACAACCTCCATCTTATCACCCGTAGAGCGGGCGTATTGCTCCGGCTTGCGGTTCGTATAGGCCTCGTTGAACGCGTCGTTCAGCTGTTTCAGGCTCGCGACCGCCTCGGTCAGGTTAAGCCGCGCGATGTCCGACGCGTACTCTTCCGACTGGAACCGCGCCACCACGTCGGCCACCTCCGCCGTATTCTCGGCATACGATTTCTCGGAGGCGCCCCGATGCGCGTCGAGCACGAGCATACAGCGTTTCGCCGCCTCCACCTCGTCGGGCACGTCGCTGTAGAGCCCGTATTGCACGCCCAGGTCCACGCGCCGCAACCCCGAGTCGCGCGCCTTGTCCTTATCGGCGATCTCCGCCGTCGAGACCGACTTCGTGATCGCGGAATAGGCCTCATCCTCGCGGGCGAACTGCGTTTTCAGCTTGTCCGTAAAAAAAGCCAATTTAAATTTCGTGATAAACTCGGTCGAAAGCAGGGCCAGCAACCGGTCGTAAAGATACCAATGCTCCGCGTTGTGGGAGCGAGCCAAATACTTGATCTCATTTAAAACTTTCATAAATACATTGATTTAAAAGGTTATTAACAAGCCAAAGTTAATATTTTCATTCCAGCGAAAAAGCTTTCCTTACAAAAAGTTCATTATGCGACCAAAATAGAGAAAGCCCCGCTGAAGTTTTCGGCCAACCGGCCGGAGCGTCGGACAAGCCGCTGAACTCTTCAGAAACCCCACCGGAGCGCCGGAGAGGCTTCCGTAAAGTTATTTTGCCATTCTGGCAGTCCGGTAAGCCATCTGAAAACTTCAAAAGCCCCATCGACGCTCCGGAAGGCCATCTGAAAACTTCAGAAGCCCTACCGGAGCGCCGGAGAGGCTTCAGAAAAGTTATTTTGCCATTTTGGCAGGTCGGTGAGGGTTTCGCACGGCGCGGCTGGATGACAAATACCATTAAACTGTTAATAATTTAATCTAATCTTTTGAATGTCATTTTCGCGGTCTCGTTGAATCCATATATGGAGATTTCATCCTCCTTTAAAACCGCCCCCATTTAAGTCCATTTTTAGTTCCACTGCAGTGAAAATCCAAATACACTGCAGTGAAAACCAAAATATACTGTTATGCGTCTCGCCATAGACAGACAAATTCACCACAATGGGATGAATAATGAAAGCTGGAACTCCTTTCGCCTATTCTTTTCCAATAGATTCGTTTCCGCATGACGAATAAGTCCCATTTTAAAAGCGCCCTCAATACTGAAACGACCAAAATCGTAGCCCAATTTCACAGCCGCAGGCAAATCAAAACCCATACCATCATCTCCAGCTCGATAGAGATACCAAGTTGGTTCTATACCGATACCCGCATAAAGTCCCTTATAAAGAAACGCATTCGCCGAAGGAGAGAGAGCCAAGTAATAATTCAAATGCCGATCACCATTCGCACAAGTGACATAGGTCGAACCATATCCGGTCAATATCCCCTTCCGAAAACTTTTTATTCCGAACAGCGCGTCCAAATCCCAAAACAACCAATCGTTTTGCCGCAGGCGATAACGGTAACCAAAATGCAAGTCATAATTATATTCCAAATCAAAAGAACGTCCGATCTGGCCAGCCGTCATAGGTGAAACAAATTCATTATCTAATGTCCCGGCACCACCACTCAATAAAATACCAGATTTATTCTGCCCATAGGTAAATAAACTCCCGAAAAAAAGGAGTACTGAAGAAATTAAAAATGCTCTCGTTGCTCTCATCTTTCATTGTTTTTGTTTATAACTCTTTTGATGCCGCAAAAATGAGAAGTCGTCATAAAAGGAGCGGGAAAAAGTTGTTCCCATTTTGTACACTTTTTGTGTACAAAACGTGTACAACACTAAAAATCAATTACAAATCACGAATCAAATCATCCAATTTCGTGGGGTCGCCGGGCCTTCCGGAAAGTTTTGAGTAAAGGCGATTGCGGGCATTCGAGACCGCCTGCTTGCTGCGATGGAGCAAAATGGCCATATCCGTCACCTTCATCTGGATTTTGATCAGACTGCAGATGCGCCATTCCATCTCGGAAAGGGTTGGATTCAGGGCATACAAACGGTTGGTCAGATCGTAAACACGATCCAACTCCTGCCGCAAGGCCATCCAATCGGATTCATCAATCGGCTCCCGACCGTCATGGAACTTCGTGTAAATGGCCGATGTGATCAAGTGCTCCTCCAGCATTCGCCGCCGCTCCAGGTTCAACTCGATGTGCCTGTTCTCCGCCGACAAGATATCCCGGTTCAAGGCGACCAAGTCCGGCTCGCCTGAGGAAACCGATCGTGCGTCCTCGCTCGACTGGGCCTCCAGCTCCGCGATTTTTTGGAGATTGTCTTTTATCCGCTCCTCGCTTTCCCGATAGATCCGCCGCTTTTCCGCCTCCAATTTTCGCGTCTGGCGTTGCCAAGCCCTTCTCCTGTTTAAATAATGAATAAGACCTCCGCCCAAGAACAGAAGCAAGATTGCGGTGATGGCGAAAAGCCGATAAATGGAGGCCTGCTTCCGCTCGTTTGCCAAGGCAAGCCGCTGGTTCTCCTTCTCCCGGAGATTATAATCATAGAGGGATTTCATCCGGCGGATCTCCTCCGATTGGTCTATCTTGACAATCGAATCCTGACATTGGCGGTAGAACTCATAATAAAGATTAGACCGATATATATTATTCCTATTTTTCTCGATCCTCGCTAAATAGCTATAAATTTCAGATTGAATATAAATATCATCACCCAATTGAACCCGGCTCATCCAATAAAAGGCAGAATCATTCTTGCCCATCAGCCAATAAAGTTTACCCAAAGAATAATAGGTCGGATTCATATTCCGTCCGACGGAATCGCACAACGATGGATATAATAACTCAAACGCCTTCTCCATATTACCACGATCCCTATAAATCGCGCTCATCTCAACAAGAATCCCCAATTCCCGTTTCCGGTTCCTTGTCTCTAAAGCGATCGCATATGCTTTTTGATAATAAGCCAGAGCACTGTCCATCTGACCCAATTCATAATAAGCCCCAGCGATATCGCGGATTGGCATACTCAACGTCACGCTATCCCCGGAAAGCAATTTATATTCATAAGCTTTCCGATAAAAAGGAATTGCCTCCTCATATATATTTTGGTATTCATATATTCCTCCCATCTGGCTGTAAATTCTGGAGAGCAAGAGATATTGCTTCGTCTCTTTCGAGGCAGCGATCGCTTTCCGGTAATACTCCACAGCCTGGAGCGCGTCGTTGAGGTCGGCGCAGACACGGCCACGGTAATAGTAGGCGAGCATCAGCTTGTCGGGGTCGCCATACGCCTCATAAAAAGCGGTAATCCGACGGATCAGGGTGTCGCTCGTGGCCCGGACATTGAGCTTGTCGTTCACCCGGAGGCGAAGCAGGTCGTAATAGACCCGTCCCTCCTCGTCGAGGCGATCGAGACTGTCCGCCAACGCCTCCAGCAGGGGCAAGGCGCGGGCCGCCTCGTGCTCCGACAGGCGTGCCGCCTCCACCATCGTCGGCGGATACGACGAAGGCTTGGGCTTGCCGCAGCCCAACAGGCAAAGGGCCAGCCAAAGCGGAATAAACAAGCGGAGCAACTGTCTCATGGATTCGTTAGTCTAATAATCAAGGACAAAGATAAGGAAAACCCCAAAACGGCAAACCCTATCGCCCCGCCGTTTGTTTTATGAAGACAAACACAAAATCAATTTCATCATGAGACGGACATTTCTTATCGGCGCCTTGATGGCGCTTCTCACGACACTCGCCTGGGGACAACAGGGCAATACCGCCGTGGGCGTAAACCTGGGTTACGCGACGGCAGATGGTTATAACGCTTTCCGGCTGGGCGCGGAGGTGAGCGTGGGACTTTATAAGGGACTTTACGTGACGCCCGGTTTCGATTACTATTTCATCAGCGACCACCGCGACCTCTGGAGTATCGACGCCAACCTGCAATACCTTATCCCGGTGGCCGAGGGATTTACTTTCTATCCCCTGGTGGGCGCGACCTACGTGCGCTATGGCGACAATTATTTCGGCGGCAACGTGGGCGCCGGCATCATCTACGACCTTACGGCAAACGTAGGGCTGAAGGTCGAGGCCAAGTATCAGGTGATCGAGGATTTCGACCAGCTCGCCCTGAAGACGGGCTTCATCTTCCGGTTCTGAGCGCCCTCAGAGCGTTCCGAAGCGATAGCCTTTAGCCTGTAGCCACTCGATCGCCCGGGGCAAGGCCCAACGAAGGTTGCGCTCGGCTTTCAGGGAGTCGTGAAAGACGATCACGGAGCCATCACGAGTATAGCGGCGCACGTTGTCGAATACCCGCTCGGGCGATAGGGAACGGTTATAGTCGCGGGTGACAACATCCCACATGACGATCCGGAACCGGCGCTTCAAGGCCCGTACCTGCGACCAGCGCATGTGGCCATGGGGCGGACGGAAAAGATCGCTCCCGATCCACTCGTCGGCCTTCAGTACGTTCGCCATATAGGCGTCAGCGTCGTAATGGATGCCCTGGATATGATTGAAGGTATGATTGCCTACCCGATGGCCTCGGGCCAGCACCTCACGAAACAGCTCGGGATGCTTGCGCACGTTATCGCCCACCATGAAGAAGGTGGCCCGCACGCCATAATGATCAAGCTGATCTAAAACCCAAGGGGTAACCTCGGGGATCGGGCCATCGTCGAAAGTGAGGAAAACCTCACCCGACGCGGCCGGGACCCGCCAGGTTACCCCCGGATAGAGAGCCCTGTAGAACCAGGGCGGTTGCTCTATAAACATAATATCACATTATCACTCTTTCACGATCGAACCGTAAGCCATACGGTAGTTATCGAACTCCTCCTGATACTTTTGCGCCAGCTCAGGATCGTGCTTCTTGGCGACACGCAAAACCTCTTGCAAGACGGCGAGGTTATGCTCCAGGTCGCCCACGGCAGAGGCAAACTGACCCGGCTTGAGGCGGAAGATCCAGTTGACGGTGCGCACGGCGTCGTCCGCGATACCGGAGAAGATGGCCTCGCCCTTCTCCTTTTGTCCCAACTCGTAGTAGAACTCACCGATTGAGAGAGCGCTATAATCGAGCGGCACGTTCTCGGGCGGCAACACGGCCATCGCCTTGTCGAGGACGTTGAGCGCCTTGTCGTTCTTGCCTTCCGACATCAAGGCGGCGGCAAGCTTGCTGAAGAGGGCGACACGATAGCTCTTGCACATACGCATCACGTTCTCGTCGACATAAACGCCAGGCTGGTCAACACCACCCCATTTGAACTTGTTCATCACGTTGTCGTACATCTTCTCGGTATCCACCGAGCGAATCGTGTTCTTCGTCTCCATCGGCACGATATGATAAGCCATACCGACCTGCTGGAAGAAAGGATCGAGCTTCACAAACTGATCCGGACTAACGGTGATCGCGTAATAGATCGGTCGTTTCCAGTTGTTCGTGCGCAACATGTCGAGAACGATCAACTCATGCTTGCCCAGGTAATCCTTGCCGGTCAGGTCGATCGTCATCTGCTTCTGCATGTAAGGCAAGTAGGCCGTATCGAGCACGCCAGCCGCCATTACCGCGGCAGAATCGACGTCGAAGGTCAGCTTTTGCGACGGGATATAATCCAGCTCCTGGCTATAACCCGGGATCTTCTTGAACTTCGGATCGTTGCTACGTACGAAATCGAGCGCCGTACCAAGGTCGATCGCCTTGTCGGTCATCGGGAAGATGTAAGCCGCGTCACGAGTTCCTTGTACGTAATCCGAAGGCTCCCACGAGATAGGCAACGACTCGGACTCGTAAGCCTGCTTCTTCATCTGGGTGATGTACCAGTCGGTTTGCAGGTAGCTCGTGTTGCAGACACGGACATCGGTCCGGATGCCCTCAACCTCCTGGGCATACCACAACGGGAAGGTATCGTTATCGCCATTGGTGAAGATCACCGCGTTCGGCTCGCACGACTCGAGATAGTTGGCGCCAAAGTCGCGGCAAACATAACGACCCGAGCGATCGTGGTCGTCCCAGTTCTGCGCGCCCATCTGGATCGGCACGAACAGGGCAAGCACCGTAGCCACCGATCCGGCAACCATCGGCGAGAGCTTGCCATACTGGCGTAATGCCTTGGCCAAAGCGGCGACACCAAAGCCGATCCAGATACAATAGGCGTAGAAGGATCCGGCGTAGGCGTAATCACGCTCACGGGGCTGGTAAGGCGTCTGGTTCAGGTAAAGCACGATGGCGATACCCGTCATGAAGAAGAGGAAGAAGGTGATCCAGAAGGTCTGGATGCCTCGCTTTCCGGCATTCGCCTGGTAGAAGAGGCCCAAGATACCCAACAGGAAGGGCAACATATAATAGACGTTATGCCCCTTGTTGTCGGCGATCGAGCTGGGCATATCCTCTTGCGGGCCAACCAAAGCCTCGTCGATGAAAGGAATACCGGTGATCCAGTTACCGTTCATCACCTCGCCATGGCCTTGTATGTCGTTCTGGCGACCGGAGAAGTTCCACATGAAATAACGCCAGTACATGAAGTTCAACTGATAGGAGAAGAAATAGCGCAGGTTCTCGCCAAAGGTCGGCTTCATCACCGTCGTAGTCTCGCCACATCGATTGAACTTGACCGGCGTACCCTTTATCTTCGCCCATTCCTTGTAGGCGTTGATGTGATTCGGGTCGCTACTGAACATACGGGGGAAGAGCATGTTCAACTCGTCCACGTACTTATATTCCGTCTCATAACGGGAGATATAATAACGATCCTTCTCGTTCTTGTCCTTCTTGATGATACGGCTCCAGGTCGGCTCGCCCTGCTCGCTGACTGGCACGCACATGCCATCCTTGTTCTCGCGCTTCACCTCCGACACGTAGGTCTCGCCATAGATCAGCGGCGTCTTTCCATATTGCTCGCGGGCCAGATAAGTACGCAGGGTGAAGATGTCGCTCGGCGAGTTCTGGTTCATCGGCGTATCCGCCGTCGCACGGATCAGCGTCAACGCGTATGAGGAATAACCGATCACGATCACCATGAGCGAAACCAGGACCGTATTCATCAACTTGAGCGGCAGATCGCCCTTGCGGGTGAAGAGATATGCCGCCAAGAGCGCCGTCAGGACTACCGCCACCACGTAACCGCTACCGATGAACGGGATACCCAGCAAGACGATCGAAAGAAGGAACGAGATCTTCAAACGGATCGGATGGATCTCGTCGCGCATGGTCTCCCAAATGGACCAGAGCAAAACCGCCGCCAGGACAATGACAAAGACGAAAACGCCCGAGTTGTAGGGCATACCCAGCGTATTGACGAAGAAGAGCTCGAAATAGCCGCAGATCTCCACCAGGCCCTGTACCACGCCATACATCATCAATCCGACGATAGCAAACGACACCAAGAGGGCACCGATCGTCCCCTTCATCGTCGGGTTCGGGAATTTCTTATAGTAATAAACCAATACGATGGCCGGGATACACAACAGGTTCAACAGGTGAACACCGATACTCAAGCCCATCAAGTAGGCGATCAGGACAATCCAGCGATCCGCGTGTGGCTGATCCGCCACCTCCTCCCATTTCAGGATAAGCCAGAAGACACAAGCCGTGAAGAGGGAAGAATAGGCATATACCTCGCCCTCGACGGCACTGAACCAAAAGGTGTCGCTAAAGGTATAGGCCAACGCGCCTACCAAACCGCTACCCATGATCGTGACCATCTGTCCCATCGAGATCGTCTCGACATTCTCGACCATGATGCGACGGGCCAGGTGGGTGATGCTCCAGAAAAGGAACAGGATCGTCAGGCCACTGAACAGGGCCGACATCGTGTTGACCATCATCGCCACCTTCGAGGGATCGGACGCGAATTGCGTGAACAGGTTGGCGGTTAACATGAAGAAAGGCGCTCCGGGCGGGTGCCCCACTTCCAACTTATAGGCAGAAGAAATGAACTCACCGCAATCCCAGAAGCTGGCGGTGGGCTCGATTGTCATTAAATAAACGGTCGAGGCGATCGCGAAAACGATCCATCCCAACACGTTGTTCACCAATTTGTAATTTTTCATTCCCTATGATTGTGTTTTAGATTTATCCAATTTAACAAGAACCTCCTGATTCCAACCGAAAAAACCGAACGCGAAGGTAAGTAATTACGCTGAGTAAACGGGGAAATAAAGCATTAATTGTCCCTAATAACGACTTATTAATCCAATTTAGGGACCTCACGCCTCCTCTCCCGCTACTCCAGCCAGGGTTGCGGGTCGAGCTTCGTCTTCTCTTTCCAGAGTTGGAAATGGAGGACCGTAGCGTTGCCTTCGGCCGGATCGGAGAAGATCCGGCCCAATGTCTGGCGGGTATTGACCTGGTCGCCCGCTTGCACGTAAACCTGGCTGAGGTTGCTATATACGGTCAGGTAATTGCCATGACGCACGATCACGGAATTGTTGTAGCCCGGCACGACAAAAACCCTCGTGACGACACCCTTGAAGACCGCCCGGGCATCGGCGCCGGCGTTGGTACGGATATCGATACCGCTATTGTTCGTACGGACATATTTCAGCTCCTGGTGTTGTTGCTCGCCAAAGGTGCCGACCACCATGTGACGTCCCGTCACGGGATAAGGCAAACGTCCCTTGTTGTTGACGAAGCTACCGGAGAGCTCACGCTCCGCACGGGTCATGGCATAGCCACCCTTCGTCTCGGCCACACGCTCCTCGCCCGCCTTGGCCGGCTGGTTCGTCTTCTTGCGCTTCGCCTCGGCGGCACGTGCCTCGGCTTCCGCACGGGCGATCTCCTCGGCGATCTGTTTCTCGATCTGGCGGTTCAGCTCGTCGGCCCGTTTCTTCTTGGCCTTCAGCTCAGCCGTGAGGCTGCTCTTGCGCTTGTTCAGCTCCTGCACCTCCTGCTTCTGCTCCTGCTCCTCGACCCGCAATTTAGCGCTCTCCTGCTCTCGGGTACCCAACAGGGCCTGTTTCTCCGTACGGGTCTTCTCGAGCGCCTGACGTTGCTGAGCGATCTCCTCACGTTTCTCGATGATCGAGTGGGCCTGACGCTCTTGCCACTCGGCATATTCCCTCAAGTAACGAATACGGCGCAACGACTGGCCAAAACTCTCGGCGGAGAGGATGAACAGGAGCTTGTCTTGGGTGGCGCCCCGGCGATAGAGGCTATTGACCGACTTGGCGTAGGCCGCCTTCTTTTGTTCCAACTCACGTCCCAGCTCGTCGAGGCGATTCCGTGACTCGCGCATCTGCTGGTCGATCACGCCAATCTCCTGGTTCAAGAGGGTGATTACCTTCTTACGGGAGAGGATCTGCTTCGAGATGAGATTCAATCGCTCGAGCGAGCTCTTGGCGCTCTTGGTCGTCTCGCCCAACAAACGGCTGGTCTGCTCGATCTCCTCGAGGGTCTTTTGGCGTTGCGCCTCCAGACGGCGCACCTCCTCTGATTTCTGGGCGACCATCCCGACCGACCAAAGCAAAACGACCAACAATCCCAAAAGCTTTCTCATCCCTCTCTCCTCATTATCTTTATCGACTCATGTTCCCGATCATCTTGAGCAGGTCGGCCATCGTCACCCGGGTGTATTTGCCCGGAATGGAGAAATCCCAACGGACCGGCTCATCGAGCTTGATCCTTGAATAACGGATATCCAATCCACCCAGCGACTCACCCTCCTTCATCAATTCCGCGCTCATGAACATCGGGAAAAGCTGATCGCCCACCTCACGGAAGTCGTCATAATCCCAACGCAGGGCATAATCGCCCGAGGCATCGGCCACCATCGTCGAGCGGATCGTCTCGCCCCGGTCGATCCCGAAGGTCGAGAGCACGCCATGTGGCCCTTTCGCCACCAACTCGGCCGAGGCTCCCTCTTGCGTCAACTCGAACGAGCGGTAATCGGCGGGACCGATCGCCCTCTTGCCCAAAAGGAAGAGGTGATTGGTGAATAAAGCCTGGAAATTATAGTAGTTCGGGCCCTGGATATGGGCCAGGAAATTGGCATAGTTCTCCACCAGGTAACGCTTGTTGACCCGATCGAGGATCCGCACGCTATCGGTCGTCAGCTCCACACGGAAAAGCTCCACGCCCAGGAAGGGTTGCACGGACAACTGGAGGACGCTATCACGAGCCAGGCGCAGGTCTACCCTCGAGCTCAACTCCTTTCCCGGCAGACGCAGGGTCATGTTGAGCCGCGCCGTCATCGTCTCATAACGGAACGCGTTCGCCTCGAGCGACTGGAACAGGGCCTTCCGGGATTTCTCCTGCACGGTCTCGCCCTCGACCGCTTTTTTCGACGACTTACATCCCACCAGCAAGGCCATAGCCGCCAGCAGGCTCATCAGGTAAAAACAGGCTCGTCTGCTCATGATCATTTGGCCTCCTTATCCTCGATGTATTCCTGGCGCTCGATCTTCTGGTCGAGTACCTCGGTCGATTTACCCAGCTCCTTGGCTCGTTTCCATTGCTCGACCGCCTTCTCCTTCTCGCCGCACATGAAAAGGATGTCGCCATAATGGTCCACCAGCTCGGCGCTGTTGGTCGTATCCTTCTCGAGGGCGCTCTCGATGTAGATCTTGGCCAGGGTATAATTGCCCTGCACGAAGAAGATCCAGGCGTAAGTATCGAGATAGGTGGCGTTGTCGGGCTCCAGCTTGATGCAAAGGCCACTCATCCGCTCCGCCTTCTTCAGGTCGCGTTTCTCGAGCGAGAGGAAATAGCTGTAGTTATTGAGCACCACCACGTTCTTGTCGTTGTATTTCAACGCCTCGTCATAAGCCTTATAGGCATCGGGCAGGCGATCCATCTGATAATAGATATCACCGATCTGCCCATAGAAATCGGATTTCAGCCCCAGGTTCTCCTGCGGGATGATGGCCACGCCGGCATAGTAGGTATCCAGCGCCTCCTGGTATTTCTCCTGCTGGTAATAGGCGATGCCCAGATAGAAATAATACTCGGGCGACTTGGGGAACAACTCCATGCAGGCCGTACAGATCCGGATCACCTCCGGTATATCCTCGCCCTTCAGGGCCAGGTTCAGCAGGCTCTGCCAGGCACCGGCGTTGCCCGGCTCCATCTCCGTCACCAGCTGGTATTGGAACTTGGCCTCCTCCAGCTTGCCCTGCATTTGCAGGAGGCTTCCGTACATCAGCTTCAGGTCCACCTCCTCGGGATGCTGCTCCAGGAGGGTGTCGAACAACTTATTGGCGGTTTCCGTCCCCTGCTTGGTCTGTTGCAGGCGCGAGATGTAGCGCGACAGGACACCCACCTTCGTCTCCACGTCGAGTTTGGGGTTGACCAGGGCGCTCCGGATCTGCTGCTCTGCCGCCTCCTTGTCGCCCTTGGCGTCATAATAGTTCGCCATCGAGACGATGTAATAGGGGTTCGAGGGGTCAATCTCGTGCGCCTTCTCATAATAGGCCAGCGCCTTGTCCAGCTCGCCGTCGGCCAGGCGCAAATCGCCCAGGACAATCTGGTAACGGGCCTCCCTCGGGTATTTCTCCGCCAGCCGCTCCAGCTCCTCAAAAGCCTTGTCGGGCTGCTCCAACATATTGTACAGCTTGTATTTCTGCATCGAGAGCGCCTCGTTCATCCCGATCGACGCCTCGAGGGCATTATAGGCGTCGATAGCCTTCCCGATCTCGCCCGCCTGGGTCAAGGCGTCCGCCAGGTAATAGTTCAGCATCTCCTTCTCGGGATACTCACGAACCAAAGCCTCATATTCCTCGGCCGCCTCGGCATACATCCCAATCCCCCTCGAAACGGAGGCCAGCGCCATCTTGTAGGTATAGTTGTCCGAGCTGTTATCGACCGCCAGTTTCAACAGGTCGACCGCCTTCTCGCCACGATCCAGTTGCACGTAGAACGAGGAGAGCTCATAAAGCACCGGCGCCGAGAGCGAGTCGATCGCCAGGCAATGGCTGAACGCGTCGAACGCCGCGTCAAACTCGCCCGCGTTCTTCAGTTTCAGTCCCTCGTAAAAGAAATAGTCGAATTTCCGCCGCTCCTTGGCCGCGTCACGCTCGTCGCCGGCCACCGCCAACAGGGGCAAGCTGGCCAGAGCCAGGAGAGCAACCGCCAGATATTTCCTCAAAACACTCATAATCATCATTTTCTATTAATCCTTACGACTTGCCAGTATGTCCAAACCCGCCTGCGCCACGCTCGGTCTCATCGAGCGCCTCAACCGGCACCCACTCCGCCCGGTCGTGCCGTGCGATCACCATCTGGCAGATCCGCTCGCCATCGTTGACGGTGAAGGGCTCGTTCGAGAGGTTCACCAGGATAACGCCAATCTCGCCACGATAGTCGGCGTCGATCGTCCCCGGCGTATTGAGCAGCGTGATGCCATGCTTCAGCGCCAACCCGCTCCGTGGGCGCATCTGGGCCTCATAACCCTCTGGCAGGGCGACATAAAGGCCTGTCGGGATAAGCTTACGTTCCAGGGGATTCAGTGTGACCGGTTCCGTTAGGTTCGCCCGGATATCCATTCCGGCTGATAAGGGGGTCGCGTAGTCCGGCAACGGATGACGCGACTTATTGATAACTCTTACTCGCATGCTTTCGTCTCTCTGAATTGATTGCTCCGCAAATATACGAAAAATCCTTGACTCCTCCTACACTAAACAAAAATTATACCCCCTTAAGTTTCCCTCACGCCCTTACACTTACAATACTTACAAATGACAATTAGCGAAAAGGGCAAGGGCAACC
>ERZ779874.2398-NODE-2398-length-15642-cov-4.184577_pt1 | contig 15642 bp, 14 predicted proteins | sample MGYA00511031_ERZ779874 | MGnify/ENA primary metagenome ERZ779874 (study PRJEB29588, sample SAMEA2156850) | human gut metagenome | biome: human gut; feature: human-associated habitat; material: faeces | place: Denmark | collected 2008/2010 ...
GGTATTTCTTGCCTTTCTTAAGCCAGTTGCGTAAGGTGTTTTTAGAAATGGTCATACCTATGAACCCAAATCGGTCATTAGGATTTCTCAGTGTTGTATGGCAGTGAGAAATCCTTTATTTTTTCCCATATGGAAAGAAATGACTGCCTTGTTTTTAAAGACCGTGCCAGATAAAGGATATGCTTTTCTTTTGTCTTGCCCAAATAGGCTGGCGTTGATATCAACTCATAACGGATGGTCTTAAGGAACTGTTTTTTGTTGGAATTAATAAGGGCATGGCGGAACAGTGACATGAAATTATAGGCCATGACTATAAAGTTCCCGCAAGCCTCGGTCGCCCAGAAGTTGTTGGTGACAAAGTCATCTATGGAGAAGTCGTATTTCAATTCCTTGACCCTGTTCTCGGAATCCGCCCTTCCACGATACGAATCGTACACTATCCCATAATAGGGACTATCGTATTGGCTATTGCCAATGACTAATGCTATGTATCTTTTTAATGCCATTATAACCGTTGTTGAGAATTTGTTAGATTATCAACCCACGTATCGCCTCCAGCAACTCTTCCCGATGACTTACCCAAGGCTTGTACTTGTGTGTCTTTGCCTTTTCTATCTGTCCCGGCAAGTCTTTCATATCCGTGCAAATCAACACGTCATACTTGTCATGCATAAGCGTGGCTATTTCCATCTGATGGTTGTCCACATGCTCATTGTATTCATGCAGACGGGGACATACTACCAATGGTTTACCCATTTCCATGCATGATATAATGGAGTTTACACCGCTATGGGTGACCACAACTTCGGTTTCCTCCATATAGCTGTTGAACTCATCATTGGGTATAAGACCAACATGAGTGAACTTTGGCTTAACGGGATAGAGTGCCGATTGCATCACTATTTCGTCAGCTTTGTATTTGCCTTGGTCAACCAGTTGGTTCAAGGCTGTGATGATACGCCCGAATGGAAACTTCTGTGTTCCAAGAGGGACAAACAGTTTTGTTTTGCCCATAAATTCAACAAAATGTCAAAGAACGATGCACACACCTGCAAGGCTGGGTGCTGGCGTTTTATTTAATATATGCTTCCGCTATAAATGGCTTTCGGATAGACTTTTTTCATTTCCGGCCATTGTACAAAGAAATAGTCGGCAAAAGGATAGACCATCTTGCCAGTAACCGACTCGCTATTCAGTTTGGCAAAGCTTTCCACATAGATAATCCTTCGTTTGAATATCCGTGCAAAAAAACAAGTTGGATAAGATGCTCCGGCTCCTGTCGTAATCACGGTAGTTGGTCTTTCGATGATGAAGTAGATGAAAGAAAGAATAATATTCAATCCGAATTTAAAGATGAAACTGATTCCTTCCCGTTCCTGCTGTACCAAATAATGATGCGGATGTTTCTTTACCGCACCGGTTGATGCTACGTTCTTTTCCGTGACGATGTAATACCGTTTGCCTTGTACTAATGGGAGCAGCTGCATCAGTTCCATGAAGTGACCGCCACAGGAACTGACGAGGCAGACTTTGGTTTTATGCTTTTTCATAACTCTTTACTTTATACCAATTATATATTCTCTTGACCAAACTAAAAAGCCCTAATCTCGATGCAATATTTTTTGCCGTTGCCTTAATCGAATGGTCTACCAACTTATATTTGGCATCAATGATGTCTAGTTTCATTTGGGGATTAAGGAAATCCTTGATGATATTCTCACGGTTATGGTTGAGTTCTGATGTCTTTTTCAGGTTGTGGTTTTCAATCAAAGCTTCATCAAGAGTTCTTTCTTCAATGTAACAATTTTTAAGTTGATGAACGGTGGTTTCTCCCTTTTCTGTATTTGCCAATACCAATGAAACTCCTTTCATTGTATTATGTTTGAAGGGTTTACCGTAACGGCCAATACCCCAAAAGTCACCTAATGTACAGTCGCCTACACGTGGTATACTGGAATAAGGACATTGATAACAACATTTTCTGAATATGGCAGACGCATTAAAGGCTTCCATGTAAAGAGCATCCACTCCATAGATACGGCGGAATTTACCGCAAACCGAGACGGATGGGGCTTTTCCCCATCCGTCTCGGTCACGAAATTCGTAACTTTCGACATCAGTAGCAAAGCGGCTCGAAACTTTTTTCAAATATCCGTGAAACACAGCATCCGAAGGCACTCCATGACAAATCAAATCCAAAGTCAATAAATTTGGATACGATTTTCTTAAAAAGTTTTTTAATCCTGCAATTTGGCACGGTGTGCCACAAAACAAGACCTTCCGGTCAGCCCGTAAATGGTTTCTGACTTGAGCAAATGCATTCCCTATTTCACTTTGCACATATTTACTCCCCCGCAAGGCAGCCAAACCGTTCATGTCTTCTATCTCTATATGCTTGCAGTGCAAGTCTTTGTCGAAAACTGCTCCAAACACTACGCCGCCTTGCGACAGAATGTACTTTGCAAATGCAGAGAATGCGCCGCCGGAACTGCTTACTCTTCGGTCTGGCTCGCTCCATATTGCGTACGTTTTTGGATTCATAGAACCTTTATCCTGTAATGGACTGATAACCGGACAGGCATTTTCGCATAACTTGCATTCTACACATTTATTGTTGTTCACATTGGGGATGAGAAAGCCTTCCGCATCTGCGGTCATGGTAATCGCTGAATGGGTACAGGCATTCAAGCAGGCTGCACAGCCCGTACAGGTTTCGGGTGAAGCTAATGTCGGCATTGTGTCCTGATTTTTATTTGTTGTGAGAAAAATTTTTCACTGAGGTTATTTTCTTCAGATAATCCATTGATTTCTTTTGTTCGGAAGCCAATAAACGTTTCACTTCCTTATAATCAATGGGAGTATCTATCATGGAAGTATCTGAAAAAGCGGTTAAGTTACGATTGTCCAAAGCTAACGTGTGCAAAATACTGCTGATACGTGAACTTGCAATATCTGGCGTTATCGTAACAAAAGGGCGCTCAAAGATGATGGAAAAAACAGTGGCGTGAAATGAATCCGCAATGACATAACGTGCATTCTTTATCAGCCATAAAAAACGTTCTACTGAAGGACACCAGCAAAGATGTCCCTTACGCACCACGTCATGCCAATTATAACTGATGTTCCAGATTGGCAGATGATGCTTTTTGCCCAACTCTTCGGCATAACGGTCAATCCTTGCGTCATGATGCAAATTGTAAGTCAATATATAATCCGTCTGTTTTTCGTGCTTATCCACATATCTGCCCCATTCTTCTTGGGTCAACAACAAGGTCGGGTCTAAGCATTGTATCACATCATTCCTGCCAAGTTCCTTGACAATCTTAACGCCAGAATTTTCACGCACAGAAATAAATTCATACTTATGCAGAAGTCTTTTCGTCTCTTCAACTTCCTCTTGCGGAAGTTCCGAAAGTCCGATACTTGAAGCATATGAAAATATTAATTTCCCTTTCGGCACAAAATCAAGAAATAGGGCTTTTTCTATACCTTCGTTCCAATGGCTGTTCCATACTTGGTCTGACCCTGTACAATAGGCATCTGCATCAAAAGTCAATTCCCGTGCAGCCTCTTCATTGGTCTGAAAAGCCGGTTCTTTCAAATGAATATATTTATCAATGAAGCTGCCAAATACACGATTCTTACGAAGATAAGACGGATATATCAAAATTTTGGCCGCCAAAAGAAATATCGGATTCTTCAGTTTCTCGCTTTTATTCCGTAAGCGTCTTAGCAATCCTTTGTTTGTGAATCTTTCCGGATAATAATCTAGCACATGCACATCATGTCCCAATTCTTCCAGTTTGACTTGCAAAGCCAATGTTTGCAGTACACTGCCGTAGTTTTCAGCACGATGTAAGGTAATGACATCTATTTTCATAATTTCTCTATTTTCTCCATCCATTCATTATATATACGGTCAAGAGAAAATTTCTGACTCTTCACCAATGCGGCCTCTGCTAATTTATTACGATAGACATTATCGGTCATTAAATTAGACATCACAGCCGCTGCTTCCTCAGCATCGTACCCTTCTTTATGGAAAGGAAGTAGCACTCCGTTTATCCCATCATCCACCAAATCGCCCGCAGCGGCATAACTGTCGTACACCACAGATACAACTCCAAATGACATAGCTTCCACAATCACCAAGCCAAATCCCTCAAAATCAGAAGTCAACATAAGTAATGAGGAACGTTTGTAGTATTCCAATGGAGATTGAAAACCTTCAAAACTTACTCGCTCAAGCTCCATAGTTCTAACCATACTTTCTAACTGTTGCCTGTCTGAACCATCCCCGATTATCGTTAGTCGCCAATCAGGAAACCGTTTTTCAAGATGACTCCATGTTGTTATGATACGACTGATTCGCTTTTGGACTTCATCCAGTCTACCTACGAAAATTATTTCTTTCTCTTTGGCTGCTTGTGAATAAGCGAATCCTGAAACGTCTATTGTTATTGGATTAGTCTGTACTCTTAAATGATTCGTTTGCTTCAAGCGTGTAAACTGCTTAAATTCTTTTATAAAGCTTTCCGACAAAACTAAATACAAGTCGCTCTTATTATAGACATACCGCATTGACATACTGGTTATCAATGTCCAAAAAAATTTTTTACAATTTAATATCATTTTGGACATAGGATTTTCACAATGAGACAAGGCCGTTTCCACGGATTGTATCTTTCCATTTGATGCTGGAGCATTATGATACACCGAGATAATTTTCACGTTCAATCCTTTTGAAGCTCTCTTTGCTGTAATGATTGGAATGTATGGCAATCCCCATTGGTTAATAATAATGTCTATATGGCGTTCTTTCAATACTTTCCTAAGGCTTTCAGTGTTTTCCTTGCATAGTTTGAAACCATGACTATAAATCAAGCTGATGCCTTCTATTAGGCGATCAGAAGAAGATGTCTCGCATTCGAAAAACGCCCATATAGTCACGCTATGTCCTTCTTGCTTAAATTTATTGGCAAGTATGCTCGATACAATCGACACACCGCCTATGCCAAAGCTGCGTGTAAGTATCAGTATGTTCATCTTTTGATTTTGGTTTACCTGATAGTTTTTCACTATCTGATTGTAGAATCTACAAATTATCTTTTCACTTTGTATTGCGAATGCAACGAATCAAAAAGTTGCATCCACATTTGCATCACTCGCTCTTTGCTATATTTAGCTACTGTTGTCAACGCGTTTGACTGCATTCTAAGTTTTTCTTCCTTGTCAAGTCGAATATATTTTAATATGCTATCGGCCAAGCATTCTGTAGTCCGCTCTTTGGCAATAAAGCCATTGTCACCATCACTGATTAAATTGTTGCAACCGGGAATGTCGAACGGGACACAAGGAAGTCCCGCATTCATGGCTTCCAACAATACTAATGCAAAACCTTCATATCGAGATGAAAGCACAAACAAAGATGCTTGATTGTATTCTGCTTCAATCCGTTGGGATGTACCTTTTAAAAACACATGCTTTTCCAATCCCGTTTCTCCTATCAAAGACTTCAGCGATTCATACTCGTTACCACTACCCCAAATATCAAGAGTCCATTCCGGCTCTTCTTCAACCACTAGTTTCCATGCTCTAATCAGCATAGGCATATCCTTTTGGTGCGTTAAACGCCCAACGCAGATAGCTTTCTTATGGTTAAGATTCGATGGTACCTGTTCTACAAAGTTTGTAAAGTTGGGGATAACTTCAACTGTTTTGGCATTCCATCTTTTTCGGTCATGCTCAGTGAGTACCACGAATCGGTCATATTTCTTTAACAAGCTCTTGCGTAACCACATCATGACGTATTGCTTGAAAGAATTATGAAAAGATTCTTTATCCATAATTATTAACCCTTCATAAGAGAAATGAATCACGTAGATGCGTGGTATATGTTTGAAAGTAAATGGTAGAATGTATGATACCAACTTCATACTTTCATTAATAATTACATCTGGTTTCACTTCCTTTATAATCCGTCTCATATGGTGGTAAAGAGTTGGGACGGTCATAATACGTCTACTGAAAGATGCTGTTCTTCCGTTCATGTCTATTGAATGCAGTCTGATAGCTGAATTTAGACGATAAAACGGTATTTCACACTCTTTTCCGTAATAAGCGATATGAATCTCATAAGGACATTCCGGCAAAGCCGCCAAATAATTGACCTTATCGACTAATATACGTTCAATGCCTCCACTATTGGTTAGGCTGTTCACAAAATAAAGTAATTTCATAGATAAAGATGTATATTATGATAACGTAGTGAAACCAGCAATCTTCCTAATAAGCGTTGTACCAAACTTCCGGCATACCCATCGTTCCATCGCATGAGTACCTTTTGACGCACCATTTCATCCGATAATCGAGTACTTCTTATCAGATAAAGATAATATCCCTTGCACAAGAAACGGCGGAAAGGATTTTTCAAGAATCCTCTTTCTGAAAGATAATCAAACGTCCGTTTGTCTTCCATTAGGTTAGTGCCATCCAAAGTCTTCTGTGGAGTTACCTTATTCGGATGCTGCCGGAAATAATTTAGCGGCCGATTGACAATAGCTACATCTCCCTTTTCTGCTATTTCAATCCAAAACAAGCGATCTCCTGCACCTTTGTATTCCATATACAAAGGTTGGATTTCTAATGCTACCTTCCGACTAAATATGGCGGACGATGCATTATATACAGGATTCTCACAGCACATATACCGCTGAATAAATCTTTTCCCTGTTAAAAACACATTTTTATGCGGATGAATACGTTTTCCCAGAACTCGCCCTTGTAAGTCTACCATTTGGGATAGGGCGTAGGCTAAAGTACAAGTCGGATGAGCCTGTATTTGTTTTACTAAAGCCTCTAATAAAGAAGGTTCACAATAATCATCACTTTCGGCAATCCATATAAACTCTCCTTTAGCCAATGTTATTCCTTTTTTCCATTGCCTGAAAGTGGACCCGGAATTGGTCTCGTTATATAAAATATGGCTGATTTTAGGACATTCCCTGTATTTTTCAATCACCTCACGGCTATTGTCTTTCGACATATCATCCAATATTATGATTTCAAAATTATCATAGCTTTGATTGAGTATACTTTGTATTCTTTCGTCCAAATATAATGCGTGATTATAGTTGGGAATTATTACACTAACTTTAGGATGTTCCATAATTTTAAAGAGTTATCTCACCTTTGTCATATCTCATTTTCTGCAAGAAACGAAGTATGGTGTAGTTTTTATTTGTACATTTCATTTCCCTTGTAAGCAGTTTCTGTATGTCCTTTGCATTCTTTGCAAAATATACATCAGGACGTTGCATTTTCTCCTTATACACGTTCCATGCTTTGGTGTAGTAATGATTGATTTGAATGGTTGAGTGTTCCACTCGGTGTTTACCGCCCCCCCATTCATGGTTCATCGGGGATATGAAGCCAAATTGATTGACAGCAGGCATTGGCATTTTAATGCCAAAAATCCGATAATACACGTAAGAATGATGGTGGAAATACTGAGTATGCCAGTTTGATATGCGGTATCTTGTGTTAACAAACGTCTTGCCCATCCAAAAATCTTCCCAGCAAGAGAAGTATTGTTCTATTACATCCTTCGAGTAGTCATGATTTATCAGTCCATTCGTACCGAATTGCAGCCAGTCAATCATCACTGCTGGGAATTTAGCATATCGAGTAAGCCAATGTTTGAAGGTTGGGGCAGACTTAGGACAGACAAATTCATCTGCATCGATATAACCTATCCACTTTGTTTCGTTACAGAACGTTTCAAGACAATGTTTGTAACATTTCACTTGTGACTGCTTGTATGGCCAATCAATGAGTGTCACAATGCCTTTGTCTATATAGGGTTGTACCACATCCCGGTAGTTGTCGGTAGAATTATTGTCATATAAATAAAAATGGTCGACACCAACTGTGAGATGATAGTCTAGCCATTCTTTTAGGAAACGTCCTTCATCTTTAAATATCAAACACAATGATATTTCATACTTTAAATTGCGATTGTCAACTGTCCCAAACAGCCTGACATTTAGTAGCCCCACAGTATTGAAGAACAAATTCTGTATTATTGGACACAAATGATTTTTCCAAAGTCTTTCAATTTTTCCCATATTAATAGAGTGTTTGTTTGATAGCCTCCGTAATCTGCTGCTGAAACTTTTTGCAATTGCTAAATTCGTACTCGCCTCTACGCTTGTAGCAATCATATAAGTTTGTACTAGTGATGTGCTGCGGAGCAATGAGATTTTCCTTATGCCCGATAGTCGTCATGAACGACACAAACTTACGCCTGTCGTTCAGACTTACCACAGGCGTGTGTCCCCGATAAGCCAAGATTAATCCATGCAGGTTTTGTGAAAAGACAAACTGAGCTGATGACAAAATTTGTTCCAATTCCTTATAATCTTCAGGTATAACATATTTCACTTCTATGCCCTTGTTTATCATCGCAATATAGAAGCTTGTAGCTACCTGCATGCACCAAGGCCACTGCTGTGAAACAGTAATTACGATTTTGCATCCTGAGTCTGCTACTATAGCCCGAATATTCTCAATGATGTCATCCATATGTTGGTTTAAATCAGTAAGGAAGGGTACAAAGACTATATAATTGTCTTTTGCATACAAGGTTTCTTCGCTCAAGGCCATGTCTGGAATCACTTCTGTCAAACAGTCATAACCTAAAGCCTTTGTATCCTTTATGCTTTCCGAATCGCGAAAAAAACATCCGTCAATATTTTCTAACGCAAGCCGATACACTTCTTTTGCATATTTATTGAAAGGCCCAACTGTCTGACCTATCATATAGGTTCGCAATCCATGCTCTTTTGCCGTATGTACTTCAAGGAGTTTAGAGATAATCATCTCATTCCAATTGTTGATATAGCCGCCACCAGACATCACATATAGGTCTGCGTCCTTGCAAAATGTGGAAAAATATTCCTTGGCAGTAACATAGTTTTTGTAATAGGCATCGGGCGATTTTAGGAAATTTTTAAGTTCGTTCTTCTCTCTGATTGGAGCCAATTGGTTGTTGAATCTTCTTTTTATCGGATATATCAACTCATTTAGAAAGCATTCGCCAAACTTCATTTTCTTTTCCTGCACTCCATACATCAACGAATGAAGCGATTGTTCTATCTGTACATAGTCAAGTGCCTCCAAATACTTCACTGTTTCGTTCTTCTTATACAAGAGTGTCACTATTGTGTAATCAGGGAATAGCTGGTGAAGCAACTTCACCGAAGCCATCAATATAGCCTCATCGCCAAGGTTGCCATACGACCAACCTCCAGATAAAATTAACTTCTTCATTTTATACCTTTACTAATGGATTATTATTTGTTTGATGCCCTATTTTGTTGTTCCCACAAAGCATATACAATGAGGAATGAACATCAAAAATTTATGCACTACATCTTTTTAACTTCACCTTCAACTGATATTATATATCATCAGGAAATAATCAAACAGGAACAACCTCAAATTATTTGAGATTAAATATCCTTTTGGGGAGTATTCTTTCACAGTAACTGAAGTTCAGCATTACGAGTTGATAACATCTTGTTATCTTCTTATTTATGTACCATCCTAACACAGCATCGATTCATACCTATTCACTACATCTTTACGGACAACATCAGGAATTCCATCGTCCACCCAATTTTTCACTAAATCTTTGTAAGTCTAGTTAACTACCGACACAATACACTCATCAAGGTATTGCTCCACCTTGTAAACAGGTATTATTATTGAAATTATAGGTTTAATTTAATGATTATATATGTCAAATTAAAGTTATTATCTAATGTGGGCTAATCTACATTAATAGGCTATTGGATTCGGTAACATTCCCATTTGTAATATATTACATAAAAATACAATGGTAATAATATGTTCAAGCCAGGCAAATTTGTAGCTGAGTCTATAATAAACCAGCCAAGTATCAAGAACATGCATATAGACCTATGAGTGGCTTTTCTTGATTTGAAAAAAGCGTCAATGTAGACATAAGCATAGCAAATAATTCCTATAAGTCCTTCTCGCATCATAATAGGGAACCATACGGATTCTGCGCCAAAAATAGAACTACGTCCCCCCTGGAACATATCAAAACTATGACCATTACCGAACCAAAAATTCTGCATCCAATAGTAGACAGAATACTCTAATTGAACCAGCCGCATATCGAAAGAGCTTGCACCTCCCATATCTGTAGTGCTATCAGAAGAAAGCGATTCAAACATGGTTGAGAGATATCCTCCTGCGAACATTATAAGAATTAAAGACGAAGCTATGGCAAAAACCAAATTTTTGCGACTAAATAATTTCTTATTTAATATTAAAGGGATTAATATTACCACACCACCTAAAAGCGGACTTCGCGAACCAGAAAGGTAAATTCCCATCAGGCACCAAATCATCATGAATATGATTATCTTGGTTTTACAAAGATGTTTGCCATAAAGATACATCATCAGAAAAAATGTAAAGAACATCATATTCTCAACTCCAAATCCAATAGAATGTGGAACAAATGAATGAAGACGAACGAATATACCACGAGAAACAACATCTTGTGCCCAGTATGTACTATCATCCATCATATTGTGTAATGCGTTTCCTATCACATTATTTCCTGCCCATTCAAACAGAGCGTTTATATTCAATAGTAAAACATACACAACTATCGTTCTGACAAACAGCTTGACATCTTTTACATTCCTTATTGCCCAATAAAACATCAGCAGGTAAATATAGGGACTAATCTTATCTAATAGTATCGTTATCGCAAAAACAGGATTAAGAGCATATATCAACGCACCAATAATTGCGACGACAAACGAATTTTTTAAAGGGAAATTCTCTAATTTATACCTATATTTATACAACCAAACACAGAATAACAAAAAAGTAAATAATGCATCCAATCCAATCTTACCTACATAAGATGGGATTCCATAACTGAACATAAATTTGAAAGGAGCATATATGATTACCCCTTTCTTAAAGTCCCTGATAAATATGAGGACAAATATTAAGAACAACAAATAGACAATCATATCAAATGTAATGATATTCTATAATAAAAATTGTTCCAACCAGTTACGTCCTTCTTCTCCTAACTTGTTGATTCTCTTATCTGTATGTTCAAAATCTACTGTTGGTATCTCCATGGTTTCATTATCTTTAGACAACAACAGGGATTCATAACCCATTTGCTTCAATAGATTGGTTATCCGAGAGCCGCGATTATTGGAAATGGAAACTCTAAACGGAGTATTCATAATTAAGCTAAAGACGCATCCATGAAAAGAATTGGTCACTAACATCTCTGCATCTTTTATCAACGCCAACCACTCCAAAGGACCTATATTGTTTACTATTTGGAAATTATATCCTCGTATGTATTTATTTGTAACAACTGGCAGACTGAGCCTCTTATGTAAACATTCTGCATAGTCACAGGCTTGATTTCCCTCACCAACAATAAATAAAAATATGTATTTACCCTCTACTTGCCTTTCTGAAGCTAAATTATTCCAATGCCTCATCGGCAAAAGAAATGTGGGGTCACAACATTGAGAAATCTTTTGCGATACCAAAGGTTGTAACAGAGAAACAGCTTCCGGTTCACGTACTGATATAGCATCATAGGACTTCAGCCATGTCGAGAATTTCTTTTTTGTATATTTACTAACCTTCGACACACCCACACTGGTAGCATAAGAAATTTTCAATCCTTTTCTTACATAAGTCAAAAAGAATGGTTCCAATGGATAAGGCTGGGTGGGATTCCACAATTGGTCACTTCCTGTGATATACAGGTCGGCTTGTGGAGGGTTATTGTATAGTTCACGGATACTTGCATAAGTTTTTGTGTAAGCTATTTGACTGTCAAAAGCCTCAAATTTTTTTTCAGAAAAAGCCGATAATTTATTTTGCTGAGAATCAAAAATATGGTGGCTAAATAAGTTTTGCACATTTTTCCTCAATGGACGTATATAATCAATTCGAAAGTTGAGCCACCATGAACGTTCTTTCTTACAGAATGGTTCAAATCCTTGTGTAGGTATGTACCCACTGTGATAAGGTCTTAGTAAATCTATTATTTTACATTCATGACCTAACCCTGATATATATTTCCACAAGGCGTATGCCTGCAAGCTGGCACCAAAATTGGGTGCTTTTTGGACGGTAGTTATTAAGACTTTCTTCCTTTTCATTTTCTATGCGATAGAATATATAGTATTTTTTTTATCCTGTTCTTTATCATTTGTTTTGTTACCCTGACACGTTCACGTCTTTGTCTATTTCTCAATACGAAAGCCATAGTCTGAGTAAAGTCACCTCGATACAATTTCTCAAAATCCCTGCGTTCAGCAGTCTTTGTAGAAGGATGCCGCAATTGTACTTCTCCTTTTATCGGTTCTTCCAAAGGACGTTCATAGGCAATTATCTTTTTATTTTCAATAAGCTCTTGAACCCAAATCTCTCCTTTATCAGTATTTGACAGAATAAGCGAAACGTCTCTATTCGAAAAAGAACAAGGTGCGCATAGCCCAAGCCCATGATAATCAGCAATGGTCAAATCACCCATACGCACGTTTTTAGCAAAAGGACAATGATAACAATTCTCTCGATAAGTTATCTTCTTATGATAACCTACTTGATATGCATCGCCATCTTCTATTTTTCGTTCGCAAAACCGTTTACCCTCTGCATCATATAATGTAAATGTAAATGTATACGTATATGTTTCCGGGTCTCTGAATGACATTCTCACAGCCTTATTAGCACATTCTTTCTCAAGAGTATGAATATGTTGTACGAGATAATCGTGCGGTGTAGTGCCATGACACACCAAATCCACCAGCAACAAATTGTCATGCTTAGGAAACAACTTGCGTAACGCAGCAATTTGACAAGGAAGTCCTATGACCGTTATTTTATTGTTTTTCTTTAGCTCATTCTTTATTATAGGAAATAACGAATATGCTGTGCTAAACACATATTTTGAATTTTTAAACTTTGCTATGCATTCCTCCTTATCGGACATTTGCAATGAAACGGAAAAATCTTTTTGTTGTACAGCACCAACAATTTTCCTGCCATTTGCTATGCTGTACTTGTATATTTCTGCTGCTATGCCTCCTGAGGCGCTTGTACTTCTCTCGCAATCATTGCAGCTCCAAGCTGCGTAAGCATGAATAGGTGTATTGTAATCAACTGGTGAAAGAATAGGGCAAACTTTCTGACATCTATTACATAAGATGCATTCGGTATAGTTGATTACTGGATAAATAATTCCTATTTCATTGCTTTTCATTGAAATGCATTGTTTAGGACAAGCAAATGCACATGCTCCACACCCCGTACAAAAGTCTGTATCTGCCAAAGAAATCATTTCCTGCGAAGAATTTTTTTTAATATATTTATTGTAAGAAATTTTTCTTCCTTGTTGAGGCATACCATATAGAACAATGATAATGTAATCAATATTCCTACTACAACATTCACGACTAAGCGTAAAAAATTATTTGGTAGAGACATTGATATTCCGTACATAATTAAAAACGTCAGTGCTGATACGAAAAACGACTTACCAATAACATCTTTAAAATACATAGAAGCAGGGAATCCCTTAATTTGTTTTTTGAGTAAGTAAACTCGGACAAACAATGCGATTATGGTAATCACTAATGAAATCTCAAAAACGATAATCGGTGAACTATGTGTATACTTCAATACTAAATAAGATATTGGAACATTCAAAATAATCAAAGACCCGACCACTGACTGGTACAATTTGATTTTGCCTGTAGCATGAATACAGGTCATCAAAGGATTTGCCATAGCATCGATAGCTGTGATAATGACAATAATCCGTGTAAACGGAACTACATATTCAGGTAATTGTCCCAACCATAGTCTTATGATATAAGGAGTTTCGATAATAATAGGTAGTGACAATACATATATAAGAAAAAATGAAAATTTAGAACTTCTGAAAACAAGTTTGAAGAGATTATCCATTTCATTCTGAGCATAATACTTCGTTATCTGTGGCCTTACTGCATTGAAAAAATTAGTGAAAAATTGATTTACAGCATTGTTTACCTGATATGCTATACCCCTTGCTGCATTTACAGATGGATTAAAGAACATATTAATCAAGATGTTAAGTCCTTGCCCTTTCACAATGCCAGACATGGAACCAAATAAGTTCCAACCTGAATAAGAAGTTAATTCCCTAAACAGTGGTTTGTCCCAATAATAAGAATAATGTGTTTCGGGAAAATGCTTTAGGCAATAGACAATATATATTACTGTAATGAGCAAATGGCTTAGAAATATCAAACCACCATATGATATCAGTCTGTCTGTTGGTAGTATTAAAAGTAAATAGACTACTCCTAATTTTAGTGCAACCTCCAATATGCCAACGTATGCATAAATGCCCATGCGTTCATGCGCGATTATTGTGGCATTATAGGGGTTTGTTATCAGAGACGTTACTGTGGATAAAATTGAAAATTGAAATATCCAAATAGCAGCGGTCATTCTGTCATTAGGAATGGTCATCTTGTTGTATAGAAACCATAAACCGATTGTCTCAGAAAGAATTACAATGATGATAGAAAGGAAAATGAATATCGTCAGGCATACGCTGAACACCTGTTTCAATCGTACTCTATTGTCTCTACCCAGTTCAAACGTGAGATAACGCTGCGTAGAAACTGACATAGCCCCATTGAGTACACCTAACATGGTTACAACGCCTCCTACTACATTGTAGATTCCAAAATCTTCTACACCGAGAATGGAAAGTACCACACGCGAGGTGAACAGAGTCACCACCATGATAAAGAGCATCCGGATATAGAGCAGCAGCGTGTTCTTGGCTATGCGTTTGTTGTTGGCAGAAGTTGTTGCCATAGTTTAAATCAATCCCTAATTGCTCTCAATTTTCGTGTTGTCACTTTCATTTAAATGAATGTCCGCAAATGCCCAAATTAGCAAAGTTTAAACTGCCAAATTGTTCAAATAGCCGAAAAGGAACGGAATTTGCACGACTGATTTAGTAAACAAAATGTGAGATAATAGATATGAACTTGCTTGATTTTTACCGTCAATACCCTGACGAGGCATCCTGTGAGGCGGCTTTCCGCCAGTTCCGTGAACATCACGGTCTCTGCTGCAGCCTTTGCGGCGGTCTCCGTTTGAGTTGGAATCCCAGCCATCGCTCGTGGACGTGCATGGACTGTAAGCATGAGATGACACTGCGTTCCGGTACTGTAATGCAGGGCAGCAACCTCCCCATCCGTGACTGGTTCGCCGCCATGTTCCTGCTTACGGCGACCAAACGTGCCATCTCCGCCAAGGAGGTCCAGCGTCAGCTTGGCCGCAAACGCTACCAGCCCGTATGGGAGATGGTGCACCAGCTGTGCGACGTGATGGGCAAACGCGACGATTCCTATCCGCTTCATGGAGACATGGAGATAGACGAGGGCTTCTTTTCCACAGAAACCCCTGAAGAGTTGAAAGATTGCCCGTTGAAATGCGGGCGTGTAAGCACTCAATTTAGGGCATCCCCCTTTGAAAGGGCACTTTTCAGTGCCCTAA
>ERZ779874.2402-NODE-2402-length-15637-cov-2.518162_pt1 | contig 15637 bp, 9 predicted proteins | sample MGYA00511031_ERZ779874 | MGnify/ENA primary metagenome ERZ779874 (study PRJEB29588, sample SAMEA2156850) | human gut metagenome | biome: human gut; feature: human-associated habitat; material: faeces | place: Denmark | collected 2008/2010 ...
ATAAAAATTGAAGGAGTAAGAGTTTTCATGAATGGGACTAACTTGTTCTCGTTAGACCATATGGACGGATTTACCGACCCGGAGACTATGACCGGTTATCCGGCAATGAGGACGGTGAGTTTAGGACTTAGTGTTCAACTTTAATATTAAAATTAAGTATTATGAAACCATATAAGATTCCGGTTATTGTCGGGCTATTGTTTTCGGTAGTTTTCTATTCGTGTGACGATCTCCTCGATCCTAAGGCGGAGACTAATTTAACAGAAGAGTTTGCTAATGTTTCGTATAATAATACATTGGCTCGATCGATAGGTCTTTATTCTTATTTGCCAGATGGTCTTTCTTATCTGGACGGGGCAATGATGGCAGCTGCTAGCGACGAGGCTGAATATACTTTGGAAACAGCTTCTATTCATGGCTTTAACGTAGGTAGCTGGAATGCCAATAATAATCCAGACGGATCGGCGTGGGAACGTAACTTTGAAGGAATATTTGCTGCGAATTTATTTTTGAAAGAATCTGACGATGTCGATTTGGATTATTTGAAATATGACCCTACAAAACAGCAAGATTATCAGAATCGATTGAATAATATTCATCGATGGAAATATGAGGCTCGTTTTTTGAGAGCTTACTATTATTTCGAATTGGTGAAGCGGTATGGCGGTGTTCCTATTATAACGGAACCGCTGGGTTTGAAATCCGATTTGTCGACTTTTTCGAGAGATTCCTTATCTGCTTGTATAAGGTTTATTGTCAGTGAGTGCGACTCGGCTGCGGCAGTTTTACAGGCTCCCGATAGAATGACCGACGTTGCCAATAATTTGGGTCGTGCAACGAAAGGAGCTGCTATGGGGTTGAAGTGTAGAGCTCTACTTTATGCGGCTAGCGATTTGTTTAATAAGCCAGAGGAGTGGGCTCCCGGTTATACTCATAAAGAATATATTTCCATGCAAGACGGGAAGAGCCAGCAAGAACGTTGGGAGGAGGCCGCTGCGGCTTGTAACGATTTTATTACGACTTTGGGAAATAAATATCCGATGGACGAGTATCGTTTAATACGGGATTATCAGAATGGTGAGATAATATTCGACAGACGATACGGTTCGACCAATACTTTTGAAAAGAATAATTATCCGGTTGGATATAATTTGGGACAGAGCGGGAATACGCCTTCACAGAATTTGGTGGATGCTTATGAGATGATTGACGGTACTCCGTTTGATTGGAATAATCCAGAGCATAAGTCCAATCCTTATGCCAATAGAGACCCTCGGTTAGCGATGTCGATTTTGACGAATAACGTGGAATTCAAGGATCGTACGATCGAAGCATGGACCGGCGGTCGAGATGGAAAGGGTGTTATTCATGCCACGCGTACCGGCTATTATATTTATAAATTCATAGATCCTAATTTAGATTTGTTGCAGAACCGTACGAGTGTGCATCATTGGGTAATAATGAGATACGCCGAAATCTTATTGAGTTATGCAGAAGCCATGAATGAGGCTTATGGGCCTACGGGTAATGTCGGTTATCGGTTAAATGCCGTCAGGGCTTTGAATCAAGTGAGGAATCGAGTCGGTGTTGAAATGCCGGCTGTACCTACGGCTATATCGAAAGAGGAGTTGAGAGAAAAGATTCGGAACGAACGTCGGGTGGAATTGGCTTTCGAGGATCATCGTTTTTGGGATGTGCGTCGTTGGATGATTGCGCCAGAGACATTGGGCACACCGCTTCGGGGCGTGGAAATAACGAAAATTTCAGATGAAGAGTTCGAATATAAACCCATTGAGGTGGAAAAAAGAACATTCGAGCCGAAAATGTATTTATATCCGATTCCTCAGGCCGATCTTAATACGACCGGTTGGGTACAGAATCCACTTTGGTAAAGAGATAATAACTAATAAACACGAAATAAGATGAAATCAATGATAAAAAATCGTCTTTTACTTGTGACTGCAATTTGCTTTTTGTTTGCGGGTACATCATGTCAATACGATGAAATTGTAGATATTCCTTATCCCGAATCTTTGGTTTATTTACCGATAGCTGTTAATGGGAGTATTTCACCTGACGGTATCTATACGATTGAAGAAGGAGCATCGACGGCGTGGGTTTCTCCTACGCCGGGACAACCGATGAAATATACAGTGAGGAACGCCGATAATGCCTTTGTCATTCCGTTGGGTATTTATCGTTCGGGTACGGGGAAAACTATTAAAGGCTCTGTAAATGTTTCGGTAATGTTGAATGCGGATACGGTTCAAACCTTGATAGATAATGGTGTTTTGACCGATGTGGAAGTTTTGCCTTCTGAATATGTCCTTCAAATACCACAAAATATCCAAATACCCGATGGGAAAAACGAAACGACTTTTGATGTTTCCGTGGCATTGGATTTTTTGAGAAAAGATGCTCCTAAAAAGTATGCTATGGGTATTGTGATTTCTGATGAGAATAATCGTGTGAATAAACAGCTGAATACAGGCATTATATTGATTGATACGAAAATAACGATACCAGTAGCTACATTTACTACACAACTCGACGGTAGCTCATTCGATACGTTCGTATTTACCAATTCTTCTCTTTATTGGGATTTCTTTTCGGGAGAGGAGCCTTTCTCTTGGGATTTTGGAGATGGGTCGGCGATTTCGCATGAAATTAATCCGAAACATCAATATGGAGCTGTTGGCGATTATAATGTAACATTGACGGTAAGGGGGATTACAGGCGAGACGGTTACGGTAACCAATACGGTTTCTGTGAAAAGTAATTAAACAGATAATTTAATTTTTATACGATGAAAAAGATATGTAGTAGTATTTTTAGGGTGTTGGTTATTCCGTATGTAATGTGCGGATTTGTTGCCGCCCAAAACAGTTACACGTTGAATGGGCTTTCGGAGTTAAAGGAGTTTACGGCCGGTTCGGTGGAAGAGACTGTTGAGAATTTGACTTTGATTGAACCGGAGGGAAGCGAGATGATTCCAGAGTCAGAGATTTTGAAATTGACCGATAGAGTAAAGAAAATTACGGGAACGTTGACGATGGAAGGTCTTTCTCAATTGACTACTACAACAGGGTTGATAGATGTGATCGATTGTAGTGAAGCCGGTTTTGTGTTTAGGGATTGCCCTGTATTGAGCGATATGGATGCATTTGCCGATGAAGATAAGTTCTCGGTTATTCATGGCGATTTTATTATAGAAAATTGTCCCCAAGTCATGACGGGTGCGGCTACGGCACATCTTGATAAATCTTTTTCGAAGATACGTGAGGTACAGGGCGATTTGAAGTTGACCAATATAACCACTGCAATGAATAAACCACAAAAGATATTCCCTTATTTGGAAAAAGTAGAAGGTGATTTTGTGGTCGATGGGTGTAGTCGTCTTTATTATTTCACCAATGGGGATAATACAGAGAACATGCCTTTGACTTATATCGGAGGAGATTTGGTGCTGACGAATAATCGGTCTTTGCAGCGATTGAACGGTTTTGGTTCTTTAAAACATTTAGGGGGTAATGTTTCTATTTTAGATAACGGTGCGATACCAGAAGAGCCCTCTGATGACAATGTTATCGGATTTTGTAAAATCAAATATTATGAAATGGCTGGGATATTGAACGAAGAAGCCACGGTACAGTTGGGGCGGTCGACCAGCCTGATTGATTTTAATAGTTTGTCACCGTGTCCTTACGAGGTGGTTGAAGATATAAGTGGAACGTTCAAAGCTGTGCCGGCCAATCGGTTTCTCAATTCCATTGGCATGAATACATCGATAAACAGTAGGGGTGAAAATGTGAATACCACCGAGGAGATTATGCGATATTTGGGTGCTCGGTGGATTCGTACGAGTGTGGGGGGCAGTGTGAGCTCGCTTACTAATCTGCCGGAGACTTCGTTACCGGGAGCCGGCACGTCGATAGCTTCGTATAAACAATTGTATGATAATGCCGGTATTCGGTTCAGTGCAGGACTGGGAGCCGGGGGACAGGAACGGAATATTCCCAATTTAATAAATAATGTCAAGCGAATTATCGATGCGACTTCTCCGGACGCAATTATTGCGATCGAAGGGAACAACGAGCCTAATAATAGAAATTGGTATGTAATTTTTGAAGGAGAAGTCGGCGGAGGGAATAAAGAAGGAAAAAATAATTGGAAGCCGGTGGCTCGTATGCAGAAGAAGTTGTATGAAGATGTGAAAGCCGATCCCGTGTTGGGGAAAGACGGGTATAATTATCCGGTTTGGAGCCTTACGTATGGTGGAGCTTCGGGAGAAAATGTCGGGTTACAGTATCTCAAAGTTCCAGAGGACGATATGGCAGTTCCCGAGGAATTCAGAGGAGTAACTTTTGCCGATGTCGCTAATTTACACAACTATTTTAATCATCCGAGTTTCAAGTTTCCACAAAATAATCAGACATGGAGAGCCGCTGAGCCGAGTACGAATGTGCCACCGGGTTGCGATGTGCTGTATCGGCATTTCGGTGTGACGTGGTTAAATAAATACAAAGGGTATTTGACCGATGAGGAGTTAGAGGCGTTACCCCGTGTCACAACTGAAACTGGGTCTACGATAAGCGATGCTGTGACGGAAGAGATGCAGGGATTATTATATATGTCGCTTTATCTTGCGCAATTCGCTCAGGGATTTGATTACACGGCCATGTATTTGCTGACCGACCGACGAGATGAATCGGGAAACCAAAGTTTCGGTTTTTACGATAAGTTTTATAATCCGAGACAATCGGCTCATTATCTTCATAATTTAACGACTATTCTAAAAGAAGATAAAGATATTGACGAACCGGGTGAATTAACTTATTCTATTACAGGCCGCACGATAACTGTTCATGATTTATTACTCCAAAAGAATAACGGGACCTTTGAATTGGTCATCTGGGGAGAGAAGTATGAAGGTGGTAGCGATCGGATAACTGTCGGTTTTGATCAAACTTATGACGAGGTATGGGTTTATAATCCGACTAAGGGGACTACTCCCGAAATGGTATTGAACAATGTGAATTCAATAGAGTTGGATATCTCTAATCATCCTTATATTATTGAAATAGGGGAACATCCAAAATCTTCTGTGGAGGATATGAAAAACGATGATTTCCAGATTCGTGCATTCCCGAATCCTGTAATTAGGAATTTAACGATTTATTCCGATACGGAAATAGGAAAAGTTTCCTTGTTCGATATGATGGGCAATTGTGTCTATACGGGCAGAGTATATGACAAAGTTTACACTGTTGATATGGATAACTTGCCTGCGGGTGCTTATATACTGAGTGTTCTCGATGAGTCGGGCAACTGTATAAAAAAGCAGAAAGTGATAAAGTCTTAATCTTGTCGGGTTGAATTGCTAATTTTTTAGATATCTTATATTATGAGAAATTTATTGTGGATATTATCAGGAGTTTTGTTGGTTACTGCATGTAATAATATTTCTTCATCTGATGGAAATGAAGACGTGCTTTCCTTTGTTAATCCGTTTATAGGAAATGCCGATAATGGACATACTTTTCCCGGAGCATGTGTGCCATTTGGGTTTATACAAGCAAGTCCAGAAACAGGGAACGATGAGTGGAAATACTGTTCGGGATTTAATATTGCAGACGATTCTATCATGGGATTTGCCCAAAATCATTTGAATGGAACCGGTTGTCCCGATTTGGGAGATGTATTGATATTCCCTTTTAGCGGAGATGTGAAAAATGGCATATATAAAAGTGCATATGATAAAGCGACTCAAACGGCATCACCCGCATATTATAAGGTGAAATTGACCGATTCGGATATAGATGTCGAGGTGACAGCGACACAGCGTACCGCTTATTATGTATGTACTTATAATTCTGATGCGCCCGCACGAATGTTGTTGGATATGCAAAGTGGAGTCGTGTATAATCAGGACCATTTGAAAACACATGTTTTGTATGCCGACATGAATATGCCTGATAATTGGACTATAACCGGACATCAAGAAGTTAAAAATTGGATACGACGCCATTTCTTTTATGTGGTAAAGTTCGATAAGCCTTATACCGTGAAGGAGATATTGCCAGCTCGTGAAGGGGAGAAAGCCAAACGAATGATTTTGGAGTTTGATTTAGAACCGGGAGAATCGGTACAGATAAAAGTCGCTCTTTCAACAGTTGGTATCGAGGGGGCTCAAAGTGCTTTGTTAACTGAGAGTCCCGATTGGGATTTCGAAGCGGTTAAAAAAGAGAGTCAGGATTTATGGAGGGAATTGTTGTCGAAAGTTTCTGTGTCAGGAACGAAAGAGCAAAAAACAAATTTTTATACATCGTTATATCATCTGTATATTCAGCCTAACGATATTGCCGATATAGATGGAAAGTATAGAGGTGTTAATGACAGTGTGTTCGTTTCTAAATCAGGCACATATTATTCGACGTTTTCTTTGTGGGATACCTATCGGGCTGCACACCCTCTTTATACGATTTTGATCCCCAAACGAGTACCCGGAATGATAAATAGTTTGTTGGATTATCAGAAGGTACAAGGGCATTTGCCGGTTTGGACGTTATGGGATAAAGAGACATATTGCATGATAGCCAATCATGCGGTTCCTGTCGTTGTCGATGCCTATTTAAAAGGGTTTAAAGGATTTAGTCCAGAAGATGCCTATAATGCGATTAAGGCTTCGTTGACGGTGAGTCATAAAAAATCGGATTGGGAAACTTATGATAAATATGGTTATTATCCATTTGATATAACTACGGTAGAATCGGTATCCCGGACATTAGAGTCCGCCTACGATGATTATTGTGCTGCGCAAATGGCAAAAGCAATGGGTAAGGATAAGGATTATGAGTTTTTTATGAAACGAGCCAGTGCATATAAATCGCTGTTTGATCCCGGCACGAAGTTGATGAGAGGAAAGGACTCGAAAGGAAAATGGCGTTCTCCGTTTAATCCGTTTTTGTTGTCTCATGCAGCCAGCTGCGGTGGGGATTATACCGAAGGTAACGCATGGCAATATACTTGGCATGTGCAACACGATGTGGCGGGTTTAATTGATTTAATGGGTGGAAAGGAATCTTTTGCTATGAAATTGGACTCGTTGTTTATGTTGGATACGATAGCCGAGAATACAGGCTTTGTCTCGGACGTCAGTGGATTTATTGGGCAGTATGCACATGGGAATGAGCCGAGTCATCATGTCGTTTATTTGTATAATTATGTGGATCAACCGTGGAAAACCCAAGAGTTGATACCAGAGATATTCGAACGATTCTATAAACCGAAACCCGATGGTTTGTGTGGAAACGACGATTGTGGACAGATGTCGGCATGGTATATTTTTTCTTCGATGGGATTTTATCCGGTAGATCCGATTAGTGGAGAGTATGTTTTAGGTGCTCCACAAATGGATAAAATATCCATTCAGTTGACGGAAGACAGAGCATTTGTCGTAGAGGCGGAGAATCTTTCCAGAAAGAATAAATATGTCAAATCGGTCGAATTGAATGGAAAGCCGGTGAGAGGGTTGACGATCAAGCATGAGGATATAATGAGTGGAGGTCATTTGGTATTTACAATGACCGATGAACCGATGAAAAGAGTGTTGAAGTAATATAATGATGTTGCCGTATGAGAAGAATAATTGGATTTGTCACGATGTTTTTTTTAGCTGTGACAGTAGTTTTCGGAAAATCTCAGGAGAATGTTATAGATATTACGTTTAATAAGTTAGGTGCTGTTTATCATAAAAACGAGTCTGGGAATGCGGTTTGTAAGGTCATAAAAGCAAATAACGATATTACCTATGAGGTTGTGGTCGAGATAGTGGATATCGATAAAAAACCGATTGGTTATAAGAAAACGTACACGTTGTCGAGTCCTTTCGAACGGTATTATTACGTTCCGTTTCAGTTCTCGGAATTGGGCTATTATTATTTGAGCGTAAGTTTCTTACACGAAGATAAAGTCATATTCTCGAAACAGGAAGGTTTTGGCGTGATACCCGATGTGACCCTTACGGAGAAAGATTACGATTCTCCGTTTGGTGTAGGAGCTCATTATGCTCGTTATGGCGACTGGCCGAAATTCAGCAAGCATTGGGCATTGCTTGGGTCAGAGATGTTGCGAGATGGAAAGATTTTATCGGTACTGCGAGAAATACGCCCGATCCTTTTATCGATTATTTAGACTGTCACAATATTTGTTGGTTGCCTATTTTAGACTATGTGGATGCCAATCATGGCTGGCAAGATGAAAATGGTATCTGGCGTTGGGACGAAGATGTGACGAATATCAAAAAATATGTCGAGATGAATAGGAATCGTATTCTTGTTTATGAGTCGCAAAACGAGCCTAGTAATTTTGCAGGGTGGAATAAACGATGGCCCCATCCGCAAGGACAGAAATGGCGTCCGCAGGGTTGGGGTGTCCCTTTTACCGATCTGGTGAAACAGATGCATGATTCTATTAAAGCGGTAAACGGGGATATAAAATTGATTTGGCCCGGAGAAGAAGAGTGGATCGAATATTTCGACGACAATCGGGAAGATGTCGCCAGTCATATCGATTTTACAGCGATACACCCATATATATTGTGGAGGAAATATCCCGAAACATCTCCATTCTATGATGGTTTTTATAAAATGCAGAAAGAGATGCTTAAAAAACGGAATATCCCGACCGAGATTTGGGTAACCGAAACCGGGTGGACAACTTATCTTCCCGATAGTATACATCGTCATTTCCCACCTGTAACGGAATATCAACAGGCCCAGTATTTGGTACGTAATTATTTGGTACAGCTTTATTTTGGGGCGGGAAAAATGTTTTGGTATGAATTGGTGGAAGAGCCTTTCGGCGTTCATCATCCAGAGTCGGGATTCGGTATACTTCGATATAATACTATGTTGACTGTTAAGCCGGCAGCGGTAGCATTCGCCAATATGGTTAATAACTATCGATATTTGAAACCGATAGGAAAGTACTTAGCAAAAGATCGTAAAACTTATGGTTTTATTTACGAGAATGAAAAAGAGAGCGGAGCCCCTGTACTGAGTATTTGGAGAGAGGCTGATGAAAAAGAGGAACTTATCCCGGTAAAGTATACGAAGTCATTGACTGGAGTTGATATATTTGGTCGTACCATAGAGATACCCATCATTGATGGTATGGCACATTTACCGTTATCCATGTCTGTTTTGACTGTGAGTGGATTCGATATGGACGATTTGAAAAACTTGTATGAACCCAAAGAGCAATATTGAAATGAAAAAGGTACTGTTGAAAATTTTGTTTATATTCTTTCCGATTATCCTGTTTGCCCAAAACAATTATTACGATGTGGTCGTGGTAGGCGGAACTCCGGGGGGAATTATGTCTGCTATCGCAGCATCGAGAGAAGGGAAAGAAGTGGTGGTTTTAGAACGTTCGGCACATATTGGAGGGCTTCCCGCTAATGGATTGGGGGCTACCGATATTGCGACGCGGGGAGCTACTACCGGTTTGTTCCGAGAGTTTGTGAATCATGTACTGGATTATTATATAGAAAAATACGGGAAAGACTCCGAGCAGGTGAAGGTTTGTAGCGATGGGTATCATTTTGAGCCTCATGTAGCGGCTTTGGTTTTTGAAAAGATGCTTGAACCGGAGAGAAAGAATATTACTGTCTTGACCATGCGCCAATTCGATTCCGAAACGAAGAATGTTGCGATGGACGGTGCTGAGATTCAATGTATCAGAATATACAACAGGGATACCAAGAAATGGGAACAGTATAGTGGTAAAGTGTTTATAGATGCGACTTATGAAGGTGATTTAGGAGCAGCGGCAGGAGTTCCGTATTCGATAGGCCGCGAAGGTAAGGACGAATATAATGAAATAGGAGCAGGGCGTCTTTATAAATTGTGGCTGGGCCCTGAATTAGAAGGAACGACTAATGAAGGCGATGGAAATATTCAGGCATATAATTATCGCCTTTGTTTAACGAATGATCCATCTAATCGTATTTTGCCAGAGAAGCCTAAGAGATATAATCGTAAGGAATACCTTTCTTTGGTAGAGGACGTTTATACAGGTACATTCTCCGGAGTAGAGATGTTGAGTGTTACTCCTGAGATGCAGGTAGCTAACCGAAGACATATCGAAAATGGAGGAACTACACAAATACCGGGTGATCCTTGGGGAATAGCGAAAATTACGAATATGGTTGATTTACCTAACGGAAAAACGGATGCAAATAACCAGCATTTAGCTCTAATCTCGACAGATTTACCCGAAGAAAATTGGCAATGGCCCGAAGAAAATTGGCAATGGCGAGATAGATTTGCTCAAAGATTGAAAGAGTATACGTTAGGATTATTGTGGTTTGCCCAAAATGATGAAGCACTTCCGAAAGCTTTTCGAGATAATGTTAGAGAATGGGGACTGGCAAAAGACGAGTATATCGATAATGGCAATTTCCCGAGACAAGTTTATGTGAGAGAGGGGCGTCGTTTACATGGAGAACATTTTTTTACAGCGAATGATGCTTATCCCGTGGCGAAAGGGAAACGTCCCCCTTTGTATAGCAATAGCATTACTGCTAGTCATTATGCTCTTGATTCACATGCTGTTCATAAACGGGAGAAAGGTAAGATTGCTTTGGACGGATTCTTTAACTATCAAGCGTCGGTCTATACGGTTCCTTTTGGCGTGATTCTGCCGAAAAAAGTCAATAATTTGTTGATTCCAGTACCTGCTTCTGCTACTCATGTAGGCTTTTCTACTTTGCGTATGGAGCCTTGTTGGATGGCATTGGGACAGGCTGCGGGTATAGCTGCCGCTCTTGCGATTGCGCAGAATAAATCGGTGAAAGAGCTCGATATAGAGGATATTCAAGCGGAGTTGCTAAAAGAAAAAACTACCTTAATGTATTTTAAGGATATAACCGTCGATAGTCCAGATTTCGAGATGGTTCAATATATGGGACTTCGAGGGTTTATAACCGATTGGGTCGCCGATTTGGACGGACCTATGGATAGGGATACGGCTAAGTCTTGGAGTACGATGTCAGGTATAACGATAGAAAAATTTGAAGGGAAATCTCGTCGAGATATTCTTCAAGCCGTTTATGATTTGATCAGATAAATTTATACGGTATTATGGGGTATAAAAGTTTCTGTTGTTTGCTTTTGCTTTTAACGGGTAATGTTTCGCTTCGGGCGCAAGGTATAGATGATATTTCTCCTATGGCGATTTACAATATCGGGTTAGTGGGTTGCGATTCCATCGGTGTAAATGTTTTGAAGACTTTTATATCGACCGGTGAAGCTAGATGCGTGGCCGTATTCGACGAAAAGACTACTTTGGCAGAGAGCACGGAAAGAGAAATTACATCGATTCAAGATAAGGCTCCTTTATTATATAATGATTATTGCAAAATGCTAGACCGGAGAGATTTGGATATTGTGCTTATCGCTGTATCGAAAGAGGAACAAGACAAGTTCTTTTTGAAGGCTTGTGAGTATGATAAAAATATTTATATCGAGATATCCCAGTGTTTATCGCCGGAAGAGATACAGCCTCTTGTCGATGCAACACATAGAATGTCTGGTGTAGTACAGGTCGGGCGTAGCTCGTTGGGAGTAAACAATATGATTGCTCGTATAAAAGATTTTTTGTCTTTTTTGAGCGGGTTGAAAGATAAAACTTCATATCCGATAGAGAGTGCTGTTTGTCTGGAATAATAAGAATAATAAAAAAGACAAAGAAGGTGTGCCGCTTAGCGGTGCACCTTCTTTATTATTTGAGGGTCGATTGGTTAAAGTGTCAGTATAGGATAAAAAAGATGTAGTATTTGCCTGAATCAAAAACTTCCTTTGTAAAAATTTTAGTAGAAAGGAATATACCATGAGAAAATTGCTATCATCTGTATTCTTATTGTTCGTATTGATTGCAAGTGCTAATGATAAGTTTTTAGTCAATGATTTTGAATCGGGGCTCGGTGGAGCCGGTAATGCATGGGGCGGGGTTTGCGAATGGATTGATAATCCTTTGAAAGATGTGAATAATTCTTCGTCGAAGGTTTTGAAGGTAAGTAGCAGCGAATTTGCCGCGACTTCGATTCCGTTTACCTTGCCTAATGGTAAGGTTTTGACGGACTATATGGGTGTGCGGTTACAATTGGCTGTTATCGATGCGTGTGGCGAGAATATACATTGGGTAGGGTGTGATTTGGGTGTACAAGATAATGTGGGAAATAAATGCTGGCCGGGTTCGGCTTCTTGGCAAACCGGTGAGTTAAATACATGGATAACGCTTGAATTCTGGTTGGACGAAACGATTCTTTCGGCTTGGCTTGCCGGTGAACATACAGATGAGTTGAGCTTATTGATGAAAGTAGGGCGTCAGAAATTTATCTATATTATAGACAATATCGAGCTGATTGAAAAGGCAGAGTATGTAGGGGACGGAACTCAAAATTATTTTGGAGTGAATTTATCGGGGGCAGAGTTCGGCGGTATTTATCCCGGGGTAGATGGTACTCATTATGGGTATCCAACGTATAAGGACCTCGATTATTTTAAGGGGAAGGGATTGAACCTTATCCGTTTTCCATTTCGTTGGGAACGTATCCAACGTGTAATGAACGGATCTTTGGATGCAACGGAGTTGTCTAAAATGAAAACTTTTGTTCAGGCTGCCGAGAATAGAGGTATGCCTGTAATTCTCGATCTACATAACTTTGCTCGTTATTCGTTCGATGGTGGGAAAACCTATACGTTAATAGGGGAGTCGTCCAACCTTACTGCCGAACATTTGGCCGATGTGTGGAGAAAATTGGCGCAGGAGTTCAAGGATTATAATAATATTTGGGGATACGATATTATGAACGAGCCTTATTCTATGCATCCTTCGGCTCCCTGGGTGAATATAGCTCAGGTAGTTATCGATGCTATTCGAGAAGTAGATACGGAAACTCCTATTATCGTATGCGGCGATTCATTCAGTTCTGCACGTTTTTGGGTCGAGTATAGCGATAATCTTAGGACATTGGTAGATCCGTCGGATAATCTCATATTTCAGGCACATCTTTATTTTGATAAGGATTATTCCGGTCAATATTTAAATTCTTATGATGCCGATGGTGTTACAGCTAATACGGGTGTTGAGCGTGCAAAGTATTTCGTGGAGTGGTTGAAGCAATATAATAAGCGAGGGTTGTTGGGTGAATATGGAGTTCCCGACGATGATCCTCGTTGGTTGGAGACACTGGAAAATCTGTTGATCTATTTGCGGGATAACGGTGTGCCGGGAACCTATTGGTCGGCAGGCCCTCGTTGGGGTGATTATAAATTGGCTGTACAGCCTTCTAATAATTATACCGTGGATCGTCCGCAGATGTCTGTTTTGGAAAAATATACGGTTACTGCCGGAAATGAATCTGGAATCGAAGAACGTGCGGATATATCGGGAAGCGGATTGAAAGTTTCCTGTATGGGTAGGGAGATTACATTGAAGAGTGAAAAGCCTTGTGAAGTAAGTGTGTGGAATCTATCGGGAGTATTGGTACATAAAGTATCGGTATTGCCAAATTCGCCTGTTTATTTAACTCTTTTACCGGGATTTTATATGGTGGAACATATAAAAATTGTCGTTAATTAACAGCTTGTTATCTTGTAATAAATATAATTGTTAAAAATGATAATATAGTATTAGTCTTAGATAAAAGAGTACTACACTTTTCTCTTTTATAATTCTGTTACGTCGAATGTTTATTTTAATTTTACATATGAAATAGAACTGTAATTCTATGGATATAAAAATGTTTAACTTAAATAGTAGATAACATGAAAAAAACATTATCTCTTTTGTGTGCTGCTTGTATAGCAGTAGGTATGCAGGCTCAAACCTATATGGTAAACGATTTTGAGTCTGGGTTGAATGGTGCGAATGCTGCATGGGGCGGTACAGCCGAGTTAATAGACAATCCTTGTTCGTCGAGCGATAACTCGTCGACAAAAGTGTTGAAAGTAGTCAGTACCGAATTTGCCAATGTGGCTATTCCATTGAACTTGCCGGAAGGAAAGACATTGGCCGATTATACAGGTGTTCGTTTACAACTTGCTGTGTTGGAAGGGTCGGAAAATATCACATGGGTCGGTAATGAATTAGGATTGGTTGATAATGATACCCAAGAGAAAACTTTTCAAGTAGCTCAGAATTCATGGGGAGACGCTACGTATAATACTTGGATGTCGCTCGATTTCAATTTTGATGAAACAATTTTGGCTACTTATTTGGACGGTAATCATGCTAGTACAAGTTTGTTGATTAAGGTGGGGCGTCAAGCGTTCAATTATGCCATTGATAATATTCGTTTAATCGAGAAAGAACAAGTTGCCGATCCCAATACTATCTTTACTTTCGAGACTATGGATTTAGGTACGACTCCTCGTTGTGGAATGCCGTGGTCGGGGTCTTGCGAAGTGGCCGAGAATCCTTACACGACCGGTATCAATACGTCATCGAAGGCTTTAAAGGTGAATGGAGGCGAATGTTCTCCCGTTACGTTTACAGAGGCTCTTCCTGCTGGTAAAACGTGGAATGATTATTCTGGAATCAAGTTGCAAGTCTGCTTTTTGGAAAGTGGCTTCGAGTGGTGTCCTATTGAGATGGGTGTTCGTACCGATGGTGGCTCACACATCAAGTTTGGTTATACGGTTGATGCAAGTACCGGACAAGAAGGCGCTGGTATCGGCGATTATACTCCGGGCGAGTGGTTGGACGTAGAATTGAAAATTGATCCGGCTATGATTACCGATGAGGCTAAATCTGTCAGAACCATGTATCTTCGTTTGATGAAGTCCGACTTATCGTATTTGTATGACAATTTGGTCTTGATCCCCAGCTCTTCGACTGGTGCTGTTTCGGAGGTGGTAACCGATGATGTGAAAGTTTACGGAGCCAATGGTTGTATCAATGTAGATTTGCAAAAAGATATGCAGGTGACTGTGTATAGTGTAGATGGAAGAATCGTTTCTTCGCAAATGTTGTCGAGCGGTCGTCATACGGTAGAAGTACCCAAAGGTATTTATATTGTTAATCGTACAAAAGTTGCTGTATTCTAATAGGTGGAATAGATAGTGTGTTTATGAAGTGGGGGCGGCTGTATGCTGCTCCCTCTTTTTTTGTGTCGCAGGCGAGAGAATTAAAGTCTCCTCTGCTGTGTCGCGGAGCAATATAGTGAAGTTCATATAGGTTGGAGGAGAGGGAGTAAGAAAAGGTAAAGTAAGGTACACCCGCTAAGGAAAAACGCTTTTAATAGGGTCGAGAGGGCACTTGCCGGCGGAAGAAATAGGGCGAGGTTTTGTTTGAACATGGTGAGTCCCACAGCTCTTTTCTCCTGTCTTGCTCCGTAGCATTACGGGGTGTTTGGGGAAGTCCTCTCAGAGTAAAAGGATTAATCTTTACAGTCAAAAAATTTATGGAATCTTTCCAATCCTCTATCTTCGATGAAGAATCGAAGCGGGGGGAGAAGGAGAAATACAATCCATTTCATTCATTAAAATTCAGGTCTATTCCTACTAAATTTCTACTGAGTCGTTTGTCCTTCCCGCGGTTGGGAAGAAAATATATCATTATACAACACATA
>ERZ779874.2405-NODE-2405-length-15627-cov-6.924287_pt1 | contig 15627 bp, 17 predicted proteins | sample MGYA00511031_ERZ779874 | MGnify/ENA primary metagenome ERZ779874 (study PRJEB29588, sample SAMEA2156850) | human gut metagenome | biome: human gut; feature: human-associated habitat; material: faeces | place: Denmark | collected 2008/2010 ...
TAAATGGAAAAAAGAATTATATGGATATGGTAAATAAATATATAGAAAAATGGTTGCAAAAAAATAGAATACAAAATGAAATTAAAATAATAAATTGTTATGAAATAACAGAGTTTAATTATAATATAACAGCAATATTAGATTCACATGATAAAATGATAAATACATCTGGAGAAAAGGAAATACAAGAAGTGTTTGAAGACTACGGAAAAACAAAAGCGAAGAAAGCATAGTATAATATCTTACTAAATATAATTGACGAATATTTTTTTATGATATAAAATATGAAAAGAAAAAAATGAAAGGAAAGTGAAATTATATGGAAGAAAAACTTTTGGCAACAAAGGAAATTCTAAAAAAATATGGTCAAGAGCATTTATTAGAAAATTATGAAAATCTATCAGAAGAAAATAAGAATGTTCTACTAAATGATATATTAACAATAGACTTTGGAGAGATTGCAGAATTATATGAACAAACAAAACATAAGGTTGAATTTGAAAATTGTAAAATTGAGCCAATAGATCATGTCGAAAAGGCAAAGCTTTCTGATGAAGAGTTAAGGAAGTATTCTGAAATAGGAATTCAAGAAATAAAAAAAGGGAAACTTGCAGCTGTAACAATGGCAGGAGGACAGGGAACTAGATTAGGACACAATGGACCAAAAGGAACGTTTGACCTAGGATTGGAATCACACAAATCGATTTTTGAGATATTATGTGATACTCTAAAATTAGCTAAAAAACAATATGATGTTGTAGTTCCATGGTATATAATGACAAGCGACGAAAATAATGATGAAACAGTTAAATTTTTTGAGGAAAATAACTACTTTGACTATCCAAAAGAAGCTATAAAATTTTTTATACAAGGAAAAATGCCAATGGTAGACAAGCAAGGCAAAATCTTATTAAATGAAAATGGCTTAATAAAACAAGCAGGAGCAGGACATGGAGCTATTTTTGAAGCAATGAGAAAAAATGGTATTATATTTGAGATGCAAAATAAAGGTATAGAATGGGTATTTATAGGTGGCGTGGACAATGTTTTAGTAAAAATGGTAGATCCTGTATTAATAGGTCTTTCGGTAGAGAAAAAAGTATTAGCTGCAGGTAAAAGTGTTGTTAAAGCAAATGCACACGAAAAAGTAGGTGTTTTTTGTAAAAAGGATGGTAAACCAAGTGTTATAGAATACTCAGAAATATCTAATGAGCTAGCAGAAGCAGTTGACAAGAATGGAGAGTTGCTATTTGGGGAATCTCATATTCTTTGTAATCAATTTAATATAAAAATTTTAGAGGAATTAGCCAAAGACAAATTACCTTATCATGTTGCATTTAAAAAAGCAAGCTATATGGATGAAAAAGGCAATGTTATAAATCCAACAGAGCCAAACGCATATAAATTTGAAGCATTCATATTTGATGCATTTTCATCTATTCCAGAAATGCTAGTTATGAGAGTGAAAAGAGAAGAAGAATTTGCACCTGTAAAAAATGCAGAGGGTGTTGATAGCCCAGAAACAGCAAGAAAATTATATATGGATTATTTTGCAAAACATTAGGAAAGGGAGATATTATATAAATGGAAGAATATATGCAAAAATATAATAACTGGATAAATGATTCGGTTATAGATGAAGAAGCAAAAAAGGAACTAAAAGCAATAGCAGGAAACGATGAAGAAATAAAAGAAAGATTTTATAAAGACTTAGAATTTGGAACAGCAGGCTTAAGAGGAATTATAGGAATGGGTACTAATAGAATGAATAAGTACACCGTTACAAAAGCAACACAAGGATTAGCAAATTATATAATAAAAAAAGGCGGACAAGAAAAAGGGGTTGCAATAGCATATGATTCTAGAAGAATGTCAGATGAATTTAGCGAAGAAACAGCACTTTGCCTGAATGCAAATGGAATAAAAACATATAAATTTGAATCATTAAGACCAACGCCTGAATTGTCTTTTGCCGTAAGAGAGTTGGGCTGTATTGCAGGAATAGTTATAACAGCAAGCCATAATCCACCAGAATATAATGGATATAAAGTATATTGGGATGATGGAGCACAAATAGTAGAACCTATAGATGCAGAAATAATACAAGAGGTAAACAGTATAACAGATTTATCAACTATTAAAACAATAAAAAAAGAAGAGGCAGAAGAAAAAGGATTATATAATATAATAGGAAAAGAAATAGATGATAGATATATTGAAGAATTAAAAAAATTAGTTATAAATAAAGATATAATAGAAAAAATGCAAAAGGAAATAAAAATAGTATATACACCATTACATGGCACAGGTGGAATGTTAGTAAAAAGAGTACTTAAAGAAATAGGATTTGAAAATGTATATATTGTAAAAGAGCAGGAAGAGCCAGATGGAAACTTCCCAACGGTTGATTACCCAAATCCAGAAGAAGGAAAAGCATTTAAATTAGCATTGGAGCTTGCAAAAGAGGTTGATGCAGACATAGTAATGGCAAATGATCCAGATGCAGATAGATTAGGAGTTTACGTAAAAGATGTAAAAACTAATGAATATATACAATTTACAGGAAATATGACTGGAAACTTAATAGCAGAATATATTTTATCACAGAAAAAAAGTAGAGGAGAATTAAAGGTAAATAGTGCTGTTATCAAGACAATCGTTTCATCAAATTTAACTGATGCAATTTGTGAACATTATGGGGTTAAAATGTTTGAAACATTAACAGGATTTAAAAATATAGCTAAAATAATTAGAGGATTTGAGGAAAATAATAACAGCTATAATTGTTTATTCTCATATGAAGAAAGTTATGGTTGCATAATAGGAACACATGCAAGAGATAAAGACGGAATAGTTGCTGTAATGATGTTAAGCGAGATGACTGCATATTATAAAGAGCAAAATAAAACTTTATGGGATCAAATGAATGATATGTATAAAAAATATGGATATTATAAGGAAAAGAATTTTTCAATAGTTCATAAGGGAATAGAAGGCGCTGAAAAAATAAAATTAATGATGGAAGATATGAGAAATAATCCGCCAAAAAAATTGGGAAAATACAATGTATTATCTGTGGGAGATTACTTAACAGGCAAAATAAAAAATAATCAAACAGGAGAGGAAACTTCAACGGGAATGGCTAAATCAAATGTGCTATATTATTATTTAAACGACAATGCATGGTGTGCTGTAAGACCATCTGGAACAGAACCAAAAATTAAATTCTACATAGGTGTAAAAGGAGAAAGCGCAGAAGATGCTGACGAAAAGTTAGCAGAAATAGAAAAAGAATTTTCAAAATAGAAAATAGACGAAAACGGAGATTATAAAATTATAAAGTCTCCGTTTTTGTTCTATATAAATTCAATTGATAAAAACATTATATTATATTATAATAAATTGAAAAAAGAAAAATTTGGGGAGGTTGAAATGGATAAAGATATATTTATTGAAGAAGAAAAAAAGCTGGCAGAGACAATATGTAGAATTGACGAGGAAGAAAAACAAATGGAAAGTAAATTATCAACCTCATATAATGTAAATGATATAGCAAAAGGATTTGTAATGCAAATGTATGCTAAAAAAATAAATGATATAAAAAAGATAAGGACAAAGCCTTATTTCGCAAGAATGGACTATAAAGAGAACAATAGAAAAAAAGAAAGTTTCTACATAGGTAAAATATCAATAATAGATAGTAAAACATTGGAACCAATTGTAGTTGATTGGAGAGCGCCAATTGCAAATTTGTATTATGAAGGAAGAATAGGAAAAGCAAGTTATAAGGTATTGGATGAAGAAATATTTGGAGAAATATTTTTAAAAAGACAATTTATAATAGAAGAAAGAAAACTTAAAAAGTATGTTGATATAGATGTTACGGGTAATGATGTATTATTAGAAAATGCACTTGAGGAAAAAGCAGATGATAGGTTGAAAAATATTGTTGCTACTATACAAGATGAACAGAACAAAATTATTAGGGCACCAATAAATAAACCATTAATTGTTCAAGGCGTTGCGGGTAGTCGGAAAAACGACTATTGCACTTCATAGAATAGCATATTTAATATACAATTATGAAAAGGAATTTAAACCAGAAGAATTTATGATAATCGCACCAAATAGGTTTTTCTTAGACTATATTTCTAGTATCCTACCAGATTTAGGGGTAAATGATGTTAAACAATATACTTTTGAGGATTTTGCATATGACGTAATAGGGAAAAAATTAAAAATTCCGGACAGCAATGAAAAACTAGTGCAGATAGTAGATAATATGATAGACGGAAAATATAAAGAAAAAATAGATATTGTGTTAAAAGAATCAAAGTTTAAGTCATCAATTGAATTTAAAATATATATTGACAGATACTTAAAAGAAGTTGAACAAAAATATATACCAAAAGAAAACTTTGAATATAACGGATATAACATTATGAACTATACGGACATTAATGAATTGTTTTTAAAAACATATAGTAATTATAATTTTAAAAACCGAATAAATGAGATAGAAAAACATTTGGCAACAGAATTTAGAAAAAAATCTAAAGAAATTATAGAGAATTTAAAAAATCAAAGAACCAGAGCTATAGAAAATCTACAGGGAGAAAAGCGTATACAAGTATTCGAACAATATGCTAAAGAAATAGAAATGGTTGAAAAAAAGTATATGAAAATCATAAAAGAGTATTTGAATAAAATACAAAATAAAGATTGTATAGAGTATTATAAGGACTTTTTAGAAAATTATTTTATGCAATATACTTTCAACGACAATGCAGATGATGTATCACAATATTTAAAAGATACTACATTAGTAAATATAAAAAACAACGAGTTTGCATTTGAAGATTTAGCTCCACTCATGTATATTCAATATAAAACATTTGGTATAAAGGACAAATGCCAAATAAAGCATGTTGTAATAGACGAAGCTCAGGATTATGGGGAGTTTCAATTTGACGTGCTAAAAAGTATTTTAAAAAGCAATTCTATGACAATTTTGGGAGATATAGCTCAGGGAGTACATTTTTACAGAGGAATTGAAAATTGGAAAAGATTTATAGATGTTGAATTTAAAGACGTAAGTGTTACATATACTACATTGAAAAAAACTTATAGAACTACAAAAGAAATTATGAAAATTGCAAACAAAGTTATTAATAATCTTCCAGATTACGAAAAAGAATTTATTGTTTTGGGTGAGCCAGTCATAGACAGGAAAAACTCCGTTTATTGCAAGCATATAGAAGAAGGCTCACTAATAAAGAATATTAATGAAAGAATAATGGAACACAAAAAAAACGGTTATAAATCAATTGCCATAATAGGAAAAGACATAAAAGAGTGTAAAGAAATTGAAAAACAGATAAGTAAGATAAGAGAGGATGTAAAATTGATACAGGGAAAAGACTCAAAATATAATGCAGGAATATCAGTTGTTCCGTCATATCTAGCAAAAGGACTGGAATTTGACTGTGTAATAATTGCAAATGCCAATAATGAAAAATATAGTAATAATTCGTTAGATATTAAGCTATTATATGTTGCTATTACGAGGGCAATGAGCAGGTTAGATATATTTTACACGAATACAAAATCAAAAATACTTCCTTGCTAAATAAGAATTTCAACAAAATATATTTTATAATGCACCAAAATTTCAGCTTTTTTGGTCAGCTATCTAAAAAATAGTTACATCTATCAGCAAAACATGTAAAAGTATATTCAATAAAATCAAATTTTGTTATAATAATATCAAGGAGGCAGAAAATGAATATTAAAGTACGTACAAATATATCAAGTGAATTTCAAGATATTGAAATTTGCATAAATGCGCCGGAAAGAAATGAAATTGTTCAAACATTAGAAAACGAATTATTATCTAAATCTTTAAAATCTATACAACAAATTGTAGCAATGCAAGACAATGATATTTTTATAATTAATGTGTCAGATATAATATTATTTTTTGGTGAAGAAAAAAACAATTTTTGCAAAACAAAAGATGGTATCTATAAAATAAAAGAAAGATTGTATTATCTTGAAGAAGTTCTACTTACAAAAGAATTTGTTAGAATATCAAATTCTGCAATTATAAACATAAATCATGTAAAGTGCTTTAATACTAGCATTGTTGGAAAAATTAAAGTTAAATTCAAAGACGGAACAGAGGAGGATGTCTCAAAGAGAAGAACAACGGAAATTATGAGATTTTTAAAAGAGAGGAGGATGTAGAATGGAAAAACAAGAAAGAAAAATTTCATTAAAAAAGTTATTATTAACAATTTTATGCACAACTATAGTTTCGATATTTGTTGGAAATACTGTATTATTAGTGGATACAGTACCTCAATGGTTGGAAACGGAAAAAATACTTAGTATAAATAGGAATTCAAAATATTTAATTGAAATTGGCGAAAACAATCAAGATAATGTTAAGCAATTAGAAGAAAAGTATAAAGAAGAAAGAGCATTATTTGGAGAAAAATACCCTGCAGAAATGATGCACCTTATGCAAATAGCAAATTATTTTACAAATAGAATTATAAAAGTATACACATTATCAATTTTAATAGGAGTGTCAATAGGTGCTATAATTTATATAATTTCTATACAAAGAGCAAAAGGTAAACAATTAATTATCGAACTAATTGTTTCACTTTTAATTGTATTTGGTTTGGTACTTTTCACGAATTTAGGATATGAAGCATACATAAATAATCACGTACAAATTTTTAATATGACAAAGATAAGAACATCTGCATATATTTATGAACTAGAGATTAAGGACATATTAATTTCATATGTAATTGTTGCTATAGTAATATATATAGGAAATATAATTAGACAAAAGATTTTAACACACAAGTTAAATAAAGAAATTGAAAATAAAAACTAATGATATATTATTTTTCTCCTATCTTTGGGGACATTGATAATCTTATAAAGAAGAGGTTTGATTAAATGATAACAAAAGAATATGCAATAGCTTATAAAGAGGTAATGACTATATTAAGTTATGTACCAAAATCTGATGTGGATAAAATACCACAAGAAAAATTAGAATTTTATAAATCTAATATGGATAAGGAGTATGAATATAAAATTGATGAAACAAAGCAATTCGAAGAACAAGAAATGTCTGATATAACAAAAGCTGTTCTTGCAAATATATTTAAAGATTATTGGGCAACGCCCTATCAAAAAGAGAAAATTAAAGCTAAAGAAGAGTATGACCTAAAAAAAATAGAAGAAGAAAAAAGCAAAAAATATAATCCAAATAATATATTTAAGGATAAACAGGTTAATAAAATTATTACTAGTATCAATTTGCCTACCAAAGTAAAAAAAGAAAAATTAGTCAAGAAATTAGTTGAATTTATTAAAAATATTATAAATAAAAGATAAGGAAGTATTATGAGTGATAAAAAGAAAGATATAATTTCAAAGGATAGTGGTTTAGATCCAATAGTATATGACATATTAAACGAAGCATATCACGAATTTAGACAGATGTATGGAGATAAACATAGTGATCATATAAAAAAAATAATAGAAAGTATAACAGACAAAGTGGAAAAAAACATGTTATACTATTTTGCACCTATTGCTACTGCACATGCTCAAAAGGGAGTGAGATATACTGAAACAGACCAATTATCAGCGGTATTAAAACATGAAATGTGGCATGTTTATAATAATTCTGCCAGTGATGGAGAAAAGTCTTTACAACATATTCCACAAAGATATATTGCTCAATTGCAACAAAATGGCTATTTGGAAAAATTATATACCAAAAAGATGGAAGATTATAAAAAGAGATGGAAAGATGCACCGGAAAGGTTAAAAGATTTATTAACAGATTTTGAAACATTTGTAAATAGCAGATTTGATTTTGAGGATAGTCCAGTTGAAATGTGGACAGAATGGTTTAATAGTCAAACTCATTTAAAAGATATGCAAGAGAACTTTTGGGATTGGGGAGATGGGTATTTTACAAAAAGCTTATCATCTGGTTCTTTTTATGATTCCTATATTAATATTGCAAGTATGATTTCATGTATAATACCAAAAGAAAAATTATTAGAAATGTATTTACAAACAGAAGAATATCAGACTGATTATTCTTATCCCGAAATGCTAGAAGAATTTGATGAAAAATATGCAAATTCATTAAATAGTGAAGAGAGTGAAAAATATAAATATCCATATTTGAAAATTATAATGGATACGAAAATGGTTTCAGATAATGCAAAAAAAAATCCATCTGTTGCATTAACTGCGTTACAAAGTTGTATGAAAACTTGCTTTAATGCTTACTTGCAGAAGATGGAAAGTATTGAAAATATAGATTTTGAACAAGCAAAAAAGATTTATTCGGAAATAAAATATATGCAAGAACAAATGGTGTGGAATACGGATATATCAAAAATGCAAGACCTTGATTATATACAAGCAATGAGTAAAATACAGGATAAATTTAAGAGTATGTTACAAGAATTAGATTTAGAAAATCCTGAAGTAATGCAAATGTTAGAAAATATAGATTATACTGCAGATAATCCGTTCAAATTTGTTGAAGATGGAGAAAAAATATCTAGAAAAATAATTAGTACACAAAGAGAAAATAAGACCAACTTGATTAGTATAGATGGCAATTATAAAGTACATGTTGGAAAAAATGGTATAAAGGATAATTTATATAGTACCTTGTTTGCTTTATTAGGAAATAGAAAATATAATCTATTATATGAAAAATTTCAAGATAACGATGGAAGAAATTCAAAGGAGAATATACTTTTGAAATTTCATAAACAAATTGAAGAAGCAACAACAGATGAAGATTTTATTAATATTTATAATAGTATATATGGATTATATGCTAAAAAACTTGAAGATACTTTAAAAATTAATGAGAACATAGAAAGTAAATTTATTAAATATAGTAAGGAAATAGTAGAATTACAAAAAAATGGATTATTTGATGAAAAAAATAAAATGTATTTGCCTGGATTGGAACAAATAATTGATATATATAATAAAAAAGTACAAGCTTATGAACAAGAAATTGATAAAATTACAGAAAATGAAATACAAAGATGCTTAAAAGGGGGAAGAACAAGAAAAGAAGCTGAGAGCATTTCTCAAAGAATCCCTAATATGTGTAAAAACAAATTGAGTGAGCAACAAGGTAGAATTAGTACTCAAAGGGAAAATCAAGTATTGCAATATATGGAGTGCTGCAAAACAACATATTCAATAAGTACACAGCAAATAGGAGTAACAACCATAAATGTACCGACATTAGAAAAGGAAGAAGCTGCAGGAATAGAGCAAAGTGGATTATTAGGAAAAAAAGAAAAACACAAGTAAAAATCAAATATATATTTTAACTAAAAATTTGGCATAGATTAAAATTCGCCGACTTTTTGCTACTTTTTTGAATAACATATAAAAATAGCAGGTTGTAAATGACTTGCTATTTTTGCGTTTTACTTTTTAAAAATGCTTGTCTTATAATGTTTCAAGCCTTTTTGCAATGAGATTTTATCGAAATTGTTTGGAACAACAATGTAGTAAAAGCTAATAATGTAAATGTGGAGCATGTTTTATTGACGAAAATTGATGTATAAATGATAAAATTAAGTGATGCACTTTGAAATAAAAATAGACACATAAAATTACAAATGATACAATGTGACAAAAGGAGCTATTTGAAAAAAGTGTCTAATTATGATATAATTAAAATGGAATTGTTTGAATTTAAGGAGGGTTCAATATGTTAAAAGATCATCAAATTGAATTCTATGGTAAAATGCTGACAATTTATGCTATTGCTCGAATAGAAGGAATAGAAAGAGTCACATTAAGAAAATATTATGATATGTATGGAGATATTTATTTAGCTGTAAATAGATGCAAAGAAATAAGAGAAAAATTAGAAGCAACAAAGATTGAATATAATGGTGAAATGCTGGCAATTTATGCTATTGCTCAAAGAGAAGGAATAGGAGCAAGCTCATTAAGAAAATATTATGATGAGTATAAAGATATTTATTTAGCTGTAAATAAATGCAAAGAAATAAGAAGAAAATTAGAAGAAACAAAGATTGAATATAATGGTGAAATACTAGCTATGAGAGCTATTGCTCAAAGAGTGGGAACAACAGGAGACACATTAAAAAGATATTATGAACAAACAGGAGATATCTATGAGGCAATAAAACAATATTACCAAAAAAAGGATGAGTATGAAAGTGGTAGAATCGAATATAAAGGCGAATTAAAGTTCTTAAGAACAATAGCTAAAGATGAAGGAGTAGCAGAAAATACATTGCGTAGGTATTACAAAAAATATGGTAATATTGATAAAACAGTTTATATGGCAAAAATCCAGAGGAGTAGAAATCAAAAAGTTACAATCAGAAATACAGAATTAAGTTTGTCAGATTTATCAATTGTTTTAGGAATAAAAGAATCTGTATTGTTAAAGATGTTGAATTCTGGAATGAAGATTGATGACATAAAAAAGTTAAAAACTGAAAAACCAAGAAAATCTCCAATGTCAAATAAAAAATTAGTATTACCTAATGGACAATCGTTACTTGAATATTGTATTGAAAATGGACTGAATTTTTCGTGTATATATTATTCAATTCATACATATGGAAAAACAATGGAAGAGGCAATTAAACATTATAGGGAAAAGGGACAAGAAATCCCATCAAGTTGGATATATGAAAAGTATGGAATATTATTAAAACATTTATTATTAAACAATAACATCAATAGTCAAAGAGTAGTTTCGTATATGAGAAAAGAAAATATATCTTTAAATGATGCATTGGAAGAATATGTATTAAGAAAAAACTCTAAAGAAGCAAACGTGGATTATGATTGGATGCACGAATTATATAGTGTATTAACTGATGAAAATATGAAAGATGAATATGATGCCTTCAAGAATACATTTTATGTGACTGATCAGGAAGAAGAGTGTATAATAAAGAGCTATGATGAAATTGAAAATTTACAAAGAAAATTATTGCTTTATGAAATAGCAGAAGCATTTAAAGCAAATGTTTTTGAAGAAACAGAAAAGGAAGAACTATTAAAAATATATGAAGTTACAGAAGATGAAGTGGAAACAATATTTTTAGATTTTTATAATTACTTTGAAAATAAAATAAAACTTACTGAAAAAGAACAAAGAAGAAAGGAGGAAATATCAGATATAGCTAAAAAATGGTACTATCTTTCAGGAGATGAGAGAAAAGATATATTAGATATTAATAATGTTACTAATTATGAACAATCAGTAATTGAGAAACTGTCTCAAAACATTACAAAATATAAAAATATTATTAATGCGAGAGGTAATAAAAAAATGGAAGGAGTAAGTTTTAATGAAGAATAATAAAAACCTATCCCCGACTAAAATATTATTCAATGATTAATTTATATGCTTCATTTTCTAATAAATTATATACATGCTTTCCAATTATACTTCTTAAATTCTCTATATTTTCTAATTTACTAGAAGCAAATTCTTGATAACATTCTTTTTCGCTTATATTATTTAGTTCATCATAAAAATCTGATATATGAACATGAAATCTATCCAATAAATCCTCTAAAGGATATTGAGAAATGTACTTTGGAGAATCTCCTTCATCATATTCTGTTTCTTGTTCAAATGAAATTGATGTGACGTATTCATCTCCAATTTTATATATTCCTTCATTTATTTTTTCGTATTTATTATCATTATATTTTTCTGCATTATAGCTTTTTATATTTTTCATAACCTTTCCCTCCAACATAATAAATTTATTTTATATGTAATAAATCTTTTATAAATCCCAATAATCTTCGAAATATATTTTGTTTTTGTACCTCCATTGGTAAATTTTTGTTATATTCTTCATTTAATTTCTCTTGAACATTTTGAGTAATGTCATTATTATTTACATTTCTATTCTTAAAAATATCATCAGGATTATATTTTACCTTTAAGTATTCATCTTTTTTCTTTTGATTATTAGTTAATATATTATCTATTTCATTTTTTTCATCTTCACTTTTGATCCAATAATTATAATGAAGCATACAAATAAATTCAGTAGCACCTTTACTAATATTTTGTTTCCATAATGGAATACTAACATTGTATTTTGGGGTATAATCCTTAAATCTTTTATCTTCTATCAGATTTAATATTTGCTTTGGAATAGAATCCTTATAATCGTTTCCAAGCATATTTAAAATACCATAAATTTCTGAATACATTGTAGCTTGTCTATTTACTACCATACTAGCCCCCCTTTTTTATATTTTTTTATTTCTTTTGATTTTGTGTAATTTCTTTTCGTTTTAACTCTTTCCTAATCTCTTTGTTCTTTGCATTAACTCCATTTGCATCTATGCTCTCATCTTGGTATAGTTCCATCAAAGCATTTGTTTTTTTAGTTTTATCATGTCCTGAATCTTGCATTATTCCTGTTTCTTCTGCTTGAATTTCTTCAGGAGTTTTCTGTGCATTTTTTATTCTTTCATCTTCATCATCTCCCCATTCGAATTCAGGAACATCAAGGGTTTCTTGTGGTATTTTTACTTCTCCTGCAATTTTCCTTCCTTCTTTTATCATATCACCAATTTCATCTTTTTTTTCTTTAGAAAATTCCCACAATCTTTTATATGTACCATCTTTATCTTTAGCATAATGTAATTTCATTGATAAATATGGTTTTGTTTTTGAAAAAGCCTCTCTTGGATATATACTACATTCAACACCATCAATCATAGTTTTATAAATTGTATTTAGTCTGTCTTCCTCGAACTGCATTTCGTATGGAATTCCATTTGCTTTATAAAAAAGTTCCAATAATTTTCCGACTTCCAATTCGTGAGAACCCATAACTACACTTCTAATTGCTAGTTCTTGATTTGTTGGTGCTAGATTTTTTTCCATAAATGTCAGTATTCTCATTTGTTTTTCCAAATCTCCACAACTTTCTAATCCTAATTGTTGAGAAATTTCTTTTATTCCATATCTTTTAATAAGATAATTCTGTGCAGTTTCTCTAGCTTCTTCAATTTCTTGTTCAGTAACATTTAATATTGATAATGTATTTCTTCTTTCTTCGGTAAAATCTGCCATATCAAATGAGCCTCTTAAACTCTCCAAAGAACCATTATAAAATGTAGGATCGAGAAAGAAATTTCCAGTATCTAATACTTCCGCTGTTACAACCTCATGTGAACAAATATAATTTCCTGTTTCTTTATCGTAAAATTGAACTTGGTAGTTATATGCTTCCATATCTGATGCAATTAATAAATGGCTTAAAAATTCTGCTTGCGATTTACATATACCTTTGCCAAGTATAGCAATACTGAGCCCAGATTGACTTATACTTGGATATAATAGTTGATATTGTACACTATCAATAGACAAGTTTTCATACATTCCACTTATTCTAATATATTCCATAAAATTGAGTATTTTTTGTTTTTGAGAATAAGACTCATCTCCTAAATAACTAGAAACACTCTCAATCTCCTCAAAATATTTTTCAACTAACTCTTTAGGGTCAGCACTAAAAAAGGCTTTACTTGCTGACGAGGCATCCATATAATTTATATATTTTTCAACATCCATTGGATAATATTGTCCTAAGTCACTCTCACCTCTTAATGTTCTTATATTTGCTATGTGTCCTTCGTATTTGTCAAAAACACTCCACTTTAAAATATCTTCTATTTTTTTTCTTTGATTAATGTTCATATAAAACTCCTTTTATATCTTTTTTACATTGACATACCATGATGTTCTTCCATTTCTTCTTCTAATTCTTTCTGCTTTTGGCGTACCTGCTGTATTTTAGCCTTTTCTTGCATTTTTTCTATATATAGTTTTATTCTTTCCAATTCTTTTAATCTTTTTTGTATTGCTTCTGCTTTCACTATTTCTTCATCTTTTTCTTTTTGAATTTCTTTAGGTGTTTTTCCAGCCCATGGTATTTGAGCAATTTCTGGTCCGCTATTATCTCTATCTTCTAATATTTTTCGTAATTCGTCTAAATAACTTAATAATGTTGTATCTATATCCTCCTCATTGTCTCTTTGTTCGTTTAATACAGAGCCTATAACTCTTGCTAGTCTTATCAATTCAGATGATTTCTTTTGAGCCCATTCTTCTTTTAACATATCTATTCCTTTAAATTTTAAGGCATTAACATTTCGCCTTTTTTCCGCTTTTTCCTTATCTTTATCTGATATATCCCAACTATGTTTTTGAATTACTGTCGGTTCAACTTGTTCTTCTGGTGTTTTAGACCATCTATCTTTAGTAGATGTCTGCTCTATTGAAGTTTTTAATTTATCTTCACTTTCTTAAAAACGATCTAGCCAACTTTGTTCAGTTCTCTTAGTTGGTTGTTTTTTATCACTTTTTAAATCATCTAACCAATTACCCATAATAAATCACCACCTATATACATTATATCATTTTTTCTTAAAAAATCAAAGTATTCAACATTTTTGAAAATCATACATTAACTATTTCTTTTATTATGTGATTTTCAAAAACATAATGCTTATTACATAATTCTTTTAGTTTTGTTCTATGTGTTACTATTACATAAGTTTTATCTTTTAAATATTTATCAATCATATTAGTAATTTTTTCTTCTGATTCAACATCTAGGTTAGAAGTTGGCTCAAAAAAAGTTCAAAATAAATTATTTTTTAATTTAATTTTGAGTTTTCTTTATTTCTATTCGAAAAGAAAGCTTTTAACTTACTTAAAAAAACTTTAAAACCACTTTGCTTATTTATTGGTTCATTAATTATAAAATTTACTTTTTTATATATAACAGTTGGAACTTTTAGCTCTGATTCATTATAGACATTTTTAAATTGGATATTCTCTAAATCTTTTCCACTGTTTCTTAACAAGAATCTTATATATGCAGTACCAATATCTTTATGTTTGTATAAAAATTCAGTCCAATCTTCATCAGCTGAATCTGTAAAACTACTTTCATTCGATTCGAATTTCTCTATAAATAATCTAGAATATAGTTTATCAATACATTCTTTATAAAATTCTTCTTTAAATTTTATTTTTGAACCGGGTCTTTTTTGAACAATTTTTGAACACTCATTTTTGTAGTATTCATTTATAAAAAATGCTGATTTAATTTTTAAGATATCATTTATATTTGTTATTTGCATATCTGATATATTTAATTTAGTAAGTTCTCCAACTCGCATTCCTGTAGTAAGTAATAAGAGCAATAAATCCTTATGTTTACAAGTTTTATAATCAACAGAAATTAAATAATCTACCAATTTTTTTGCTCTGCAATAGTTAATGATTTTCTATGATGACCTTTGTATTCGCTTTTAGGCTTTTCAACTCTTTTCCAACCTGCCATAAAATTTTCATTTATAATATGTTCATAACTTGCTTGTCCAAATGCCATACAAATTAATTCATAGTTTTGCTTTATTGCGCTTACTGAATATTGTTTTAAACTTTCTAAATATTTAATTACAGACAATACAAACAGATAATGGATTTGAATTTACAAATAGATTAAGTTGGCAAGC
>ERZ779874.2406-NODE-2406-length-15627-cov-3.144105_pt1 | contig 15627 bp, 10 predicted proteins | sample MGYA00511031_ERZ779874 | MGnify/ENA primary metagenome ERZ779874 (study PRJEB29588, sample SAMEA2156850) | human gut metagenome | biome: human gut; feature: human-associated habitat; material: faeces | place: Denmark | collected 2008/2010 ...
ATTATTACAGCAAAGAATATGATCGGATTGAAAACGAACTGAATGAATTGTTAAATACGGCTCCGGAATTAGAACCTGATTATGCTTATCTGGAAGAGCTGCTGAATACAGACTTTAGAACAATGTACTACAATTTAACCCAAGAAAACCGCAGAGCTTTCTGGCACTCCATTATCCGGGAGATTCACCTGAACACTGATCATACTGTCGACTCTGTTGATTTCTTATAGCGTCTTGTACTAACTGGTTGACTCCGTTTGGGGCGGATAAAGTTATGACCGCCGTCCTCTCCGGCGAGGCAGATATTGGCTTTATGGGAAGTGAATCTTCGATTTATACTTACCAGGAGGGTGCAAATGATGTCATCAAAAACTTCGCGCAGCTTACGCAGCGCGCCGGAAACTTTCTGGTCGCACGTGAAGAAATGCCGGATTTTTCATGGGATGATCTGAAAGGAAAAGACGTTCTTGGCGGAAGAAAAGGTGGCATGCCGGAAATGGTCTTTGAATACATTTTGAAAAAAAACGGAATTAATCCACAGAAGGATCTTTCTATCAACCAGAGTATTGATTTCGGTTCAACCGCTGCTGCATTTTCCGGTGGGCAGGCAGACTATACCATCGAATTTGAACCGAGCGCTACTGCCCTTGAAGCGGAAAATTCCGGTTATGTCGTTGCTTCTCTCGGCGTTGATTCCGGCTATGTCCCATACACCGCCTATAGTGCCAAAACAAGTTATCTGAATGCTAATCCGAACATCATCCAGAAATTCACCAATGCCCTGCAAAAAGGAATGGATTTCGTTCAGTCCCACACTCCGGAAGAGATTGCAAAAGTCATTGCACCACAGTTCAAGGAAACCGATCTCGCTACAATTACAACCATTGTCAGCCGTTACTACGAACAAGACACCTGGAAATCGGATCTGATCTTCAACGAAGAAAGCTTCAATCTGCTGCAGGATATTCTGGAAAACTCCGGTGAGCTGAAAGAGCGTGTTCCTTATGAAGAACTAGTTACGACTACCTTTGCGGAGAAGGCCGCCCACTAAATAAAAGCGCAGACGCTTCATTTTAAGCCAGCGTCTGCGCTCTATTCTTACATTTTAAAATTTATCCTTCTGAAACTCTTACCGGATATATCCCTCCTGATAAGCCTTCTGCTTATTGAATGTGTACATCTCCGCAAAGGATGCCTGTACATACGGATTTACATAAAAAATTGCAAGAAGTCCACAGGTAACTGCACTCAGCAGATACCATCCAAGGAATGACAGATCCATGATAAATGCTTCCATTTTTTCTCCATCCATCATCTGTTTACTGATCTGGAATGCTTCTTTGTAATCCATTGCCGGATTCTCAGCAATAATATATGGTACCATCAGATATTCATAATGCTTAACGATTCCAGGTACCACCAAAAGCAGACTCCAAAGTGCAGTAAATAAATCTCTTAAAAACATGGTAAGAACAATATTAACATAATGTCCGGAACGGAAACCGTCAAGCAATGTTCCGATTCCCGGCTGTGCAGTCTGGTTCAGGATAAAGAACCGGTATCCACCCATTTTCAGGAGATTACCTACAAATACTTTTGCCACAAGGACAATCAGTATTACTACCGTTGCGATTCCTGCAAGTAATCCGGTAATCATTCCCACATTAAATAAATTTCCACTATATATATCTGAATTCTCACTTACCCGTCTTGCACTGGATTCGCCAGAGACTGTGCCAAAGATTCCCATCAGAAGCGCAACTACAACGGCTGACACATAATTCTTCTTAAATGCCATATTACCTCTCATTTTAAGTTCTGCTCTATTCCACATCATATACCTCTCCTCCTTCGAATACATTGATATGATTCTCACTACCTATACTTTATCATCTGTAAATCGGTCAATCACTTTACTGATTTTCTATCTGCTCAGCAAGATCATTCAAGTACACCCATCTGTCCATCTTTTCTTCCAGTGTTGTCTCTGTTTCTTCCTTCTCTTTCATAAGTTCGGACAACTTCACGGAATTAGTGGCATTCTTAACCATCTCCCGATCCAGCTTTTCGATCTTCTCTTCCAGCTTTGCGATATCCTCATCGATCGTCTCGTATTCCCGCTGTTCTTTATAAGAAAATTTCAGCTTTTTCTCCCGCTGCTTCCAGGTCTTTTTGCTGTCAGACTCACCGGTCTGTGCAGAAGCTGCATCTGACATATTTTCTGCAATTGTCTGTCCGTCTTTCGGTTTTTCAAGCTCCACACGGATCAGATAATCGGAGTATCCACCTTCCGACTGGCGGATTTTCCCACCTCCATTAAATGCAAAAATACGACTGACAGTACGATCCAGGAAGTACCGGTCATGGGATACAATCAGAATAATACCATCAAAATGATCCAGATAATCCTCCAGGATTGTCAGCGTCTGGATATCCAGATCATTGGTTGGCTCATCCAGGATCAGTACATTTGGTGCTTCCATCAAAACACGTAGTAGATAAAGTCTCCGTTTCTCGCCTCCGGATAACTTTTCGATCCGCGACCACTGCATTGCCCCGTCAAAAAGAAATCGTTCCAGCATCTGGGACGCGGTAATCTTCCCGTCAGAAGTTGCAATGTACTCACCTGCTTCTTTTACATAATCAATGACACGCTTGGATTCATCCATATATTCATTCTCTTGCGAGAAATAGCCAATCTTGATTGTCTGTCCAATTTCAACAGTTCCGACATCCGGTTTTATGATCCCGTTGATAATCTTGAGCAGCGTCGATTTTCCACATCCATTATGTCCAATAATTCCGATTCGGTCTTTCTTCAGAAAAATATAAGAGAAATCTTCGATCAGCTTCTTTTCTCCATAAGATTTGCAGATTCCGGAAAGTTCGATTGTTTTATTCCCCATACGGGAAGCCACAGAATCCAGCATTACTCGCTTTTCTTCCTGAATATCTTTCATTTCCTGCATAGCATGAATCCGGTCAATATGCGCTTTCTGTTTGGTACTTCTCGCCCTTGCGCCGCGGTGTAGCCATTCCAGCTCCGTACGCAAAAGGCTTTTTCTCTTACGTTCTGTGGCAAGCTCCATGTTCTGACGCTCGGCTTTCAGACGCACAAACTCGGAATAATTGCCTGGATAGTTATATAATTTCCCATGATCAACTTCCACGATACGATTTACCACACGGTCCAGGAAATAACGGTCATGCGTAACCATCAGGATCGCTCCCCGGAACTGGATCAGATATTCTTCCAGCCATTCGGACATCTCATTGTCCAAATGGTTCGTCGGTTCGTCAAGGACCAGAATGTCTGCCGGTGTTAAAAGTGCCCGGACAAGTGCCACCCTTTTCTTCTGTCCGCCGGACATATGCTCAATCTTTTCATCATAATCGGTAAATCCAAGCTGATTCAGCATAGACTTTGCTTCTGCCTCGATCGTCCAGCGGTTCAGCTCATCATAATTTTCTTCTGTTGCCGCGCGAAGAATTGTTGTTCCTGCTTCAAATACCGGCGTCTGCGGAAGATAGCAGATCTTCACCTGATTCCCCATGCTGATCGTTCCGGCATCACTTTCTTCGATTCCGGCAACGATTTTCAGCAAAGTGGATTTACCCATTCCGTTGACTCCGATCACACCAATTTTTTCATTTTTATTGATTCCAAATCCCACATCATCCAGAAGCACACGATCCGTATAGGCTTTGGATACATGTTCCATTGTCAGTAAATTCATATATTTTCCCCTGTGATTCTCTGTTTTGTCTTTTTCCATTATAGCAATTTGTACGGGTGCTAGTCAATCCAAAGTATCTCACCCGGCACCGATTCTGACACGCAAAAAGCACAGAATCCTATCCGTTACCGGACAGTCCCTGTGCTTTCACTTATCCCCATATTCTTTTTATGATGTGAGTGTCAAAAATAAATTTTGCCGCTCACTGGTGTAATCAGATTGCTCCATTGCTAAACAATTCCCGCAATCCTCATCTTATAAGAAAATATATTTCAGGATAAACAGTATCACCAGTACATACATCAGCACACTGATCTTCTTTTCTTTTGCTTTTCCTGTAAGTACGTTGATTACTACATAAGAAATCACTCCCATGGAAATACCTTCTGAAATACTGTAGCAGAATGGCATTGCCGCGATACAGATAAAGCACGGAATTCCTTCGCTGTAATCACTGAAGTTAATTCCTGCCACATTGCTCAGCATATAGAAGCCGACGATGATCAGTGCCGGAGCTGTCGCAAAGGACGGAATTGCAAGAAAGATCGGTGATAAGAAAAGGGAAATTCCAAACAGAATCGCTGTTGTCAGGGATGTTAAACCTGTACGTCCTCCTTCTGTTACACCAGAAGCACTCTCTACGAATGTTGTTGTTGTAGAAGTTCCGAGTACTGCTCCAACTGTAGTTGCAACCGCATCTGCCATCAGTGCCCCTTTGATTCTCGGAAGCTTTCCGTCTTTGTCAAGCATGCCTGCCTTTGTAGATACACCGATCAGAGTTCCGAGTGTATCAAAAAGATCTACGAAAAGGAATGCAAATACTACAACAACGAATTCCAGTGAAAATACATTCTTAAAATCAAGCTTTCCAAATACCGGTGCAAGGCTTGGAATTGCGAGTCCGGAACTGAAATCCGGAAGCAGACTGTAGAATCCGATCTCCGGATTCGGTACATAAAGACCTGCTATCTGGCAGATGATTCCAAGTATCCATGTGATCAAGATACCCCAAAGGATATTTCCTTTGATGTTCTTAATCACCATGATTGCTGTGATCAGCACACCTATGATTGCAAGAAGTACAGTAATTCCAACGTTATTGAAGCTTGCTTCCACTCCATTTGCCTGATTATATGCATCTACAGAGAAGAGCTGTACCAGAGTAGATCCTCCGACAACGATATTCGCATTCTGAAGTCCAAGAAATGCAATAAATAATCCGATACCAACGCTGACTGCTGTCTTAAGACAAGTTGGGATCGCATTGAAGATTGCTTCTCTGACATTCGTCAGGGAAAGAATAATGAAAATAATACCCTCTGCAAATACTGCAGTCAGTGCAGTCTGCCATGAGTAGCCCATACCGATTACTACAGTATAAGCAAAGTAAGCATTCAGTCCCATACCAGGTGCAAGTGCAAATGGATAATTTGCAAATGCTGCCATACACAGCGTACCGATCAGTGATGCAAGTGCTGTTGCAGTAAAGACTGCCCCCTGATCCATACCCGCTGCGGAAAGAATGCTTGGATTTACTGCCAGGATATACGCCATCGTCATAAATGTCGTAATACCTGCAAGAATCTCAGTTTTGACGTCGGTGTGATTTTCTTTAAGCTTAAACACCTTTTCCAACATATTGTTTTCCTCCTGCTGTCTGTCTCGGATATTCCCTCTCACTCCTTAAAATATCCTCGTACAATTTTCTTGTAGCAGAGAATATTTTAGCAAAAAAAAGAGAGAAAGTAAACACATTACTTTCTCTCTGATTTCACTCTCTGATTTCTAACTCTTGTTCGCTATTACTGTTCATAGTAACTGTATACCGCAACTATTTGCTCTCTCTGATCTTCTTTCTGAGCGGAAGTACCATTGCAGGGGATACGGATAATTCGTCTAATCCCATGCTTAAGAATTCTTCGGTCAGTTCGAGGTCAGCTCCGAGTTCGCCGCAGATTCCGATCCATTTGCCTTCTGCGTGGGCATTTTCGGCTGCCATGCGGATCATTGCAAGGACTGCCGGGTGGTGCGGATCGTAGAAGGCATCCAGCTTCTGGTTCTGACGGTCGATTGCCAGCGTGTACTGGGTCAGATCATTGGTCCCTACGCTGAAGAAATCCACTTCTTTTGCAAGTTCACGGCTCATCATAACGGCAGCCGGTGTCTCAATCATGATTCCCAGTTCCACATCCTCACGGAACGGGATCTGTGCCTCACGAAGCTCTTCTTTGACCTCTTCGATGATCACCTTGATCTGCTTCACTTCTTTTGCCGAAATGATCATCGGGAACATAATGGCGATCTGTCCGTAAGCAGATGCCCGGTACAAGGCACGAAGCTGGGTCTTGAAGATCTCCGGTCTTGTCAGGCAGATACGGATTGCCCGGTATCCCAGTGCCGGGTTCTCTTCTTTGTCAAGTCCAAAGTAATCCACCTGCTTGTCTGCTCCGATATCCAGGGTACGGATAATGACCTTTTTGCCTGCCATATTTTCTGCAACCTGTTTGTATACCTGGAACTGCTGTTCTTCGGTCGGGAAATCTTCGCTTTCCAGATACAGGAATTCGCTTCGGAAAAGTCCGATCCCTCCTGCATCATTTTTAAGTACGGCACCCACATCGGAAAGATTACCGATATTCGCATAGACATTGATCTTCTGTCCGGAAAGGGTGACATTCTCTTTGCCCTTCAGTTCTTCCAGAAGTGTTTTCTGTCTGCGGTCTTCTTCGCGCTTTTCGGTCATAGCCTTCATGGTCTCTTCATCCGGATCAATGTAGATGGTCCCGGTAAAGCCATCAATGGCTGCCATATGTCCGTCATATTCTTTTGCAAGCCCTTCTCCCAGACCAATAACGGCCGGGATGTTCATGGTCCTTGCAAGGATTGCCGTATGGGAATTTGCTGATCCGTACATGGTTGCAAATGCAAGCACTTTGGACTTGTCGAGCTGAACAGTCTCACTCGGTACCAGATCATCTGCTGCCACGATCACCGGTTCATCTGCCACAACACCGCTTTCCCCGGCATCCGAAAGGATACCGAGAAGTCGGTCCGATACATCTTTTACATCGGCCGCACGTCCCTGCATGTAAGCATCATCCATAGATGCAAACATCCGGGAGAAGTTATCTCCTGTCGTCGCAACGGCATACTCTGCGTTGACTTCCTGGGTAGTAATAATATTCTTAATCGAATCCACATAATCCAGATCCATCAGCATCATCTGATGTACTTCAAAAATTGCCGCATTGGCTTCTCCTACATCTTCCATTGCCTTGTCATACAACTCACCGAGCTGTGCGATCGCAGTCTCCTGGGCATCCTCAAAACGTGCCACCTCTGCTTCGGTATCCTCTACATGATACCGTCTTACCTGCTTTTCCTGTCTTTTATAGAAAGCAATCTTCCCGATGGCTACGCCACCAAAAACACTTTTACCACTTAGTGTAATCATAATCCTACAGATTCTCCTCTAATACTTTCTGGATTTCGGCGATTGCGTCTTCTTCGTCTTCGCCTTCAGCTGTGATGATAACTTCATTTCCTTTTTTTACGCCAAGACTCATAACTGCCATAATGCTCTTTGCATTGACTTCACGTGTATCTCCTGCTTTTTTGATCTTAATATCTGAAGTTTTTTTCGCAATTGCTTTTACCAGAATTCCTGCCGGTCTTGCGTGGATTCCCTGTGCATCTGTTACTACATACTTAAATTCTTTCATGATTCAACACTCCTGTTCTTTAAAAAATATTTAGAAAATTAATAAGTTACTGCTCTGCTTTCAATGGCTTTTTGAGTAATACAATTCCCGCCATTGCTACGACAGCTCCTACAACCAATGCTATCAAAAACATCAATGGATTGTCAATAATTCCGATGACAAAAATTCCTCCATGCGGAGCTCTTGATCCGCATCCAAACATCATGGATAATGCGCCTGCTATTGCAGAACCAACTATACATGGCGGAATGATTCGAAGCGGATCAGATGCTGCAAATGGAATGGCTCCTTCTGTGATAAAAGAAAGTCCCATGATGTAGTTTGTGATACTTGTCTGCTGTTCACTCTTTGTGAAACGGTTTTTAAAAAATGTGGTGGCAAGTGCGATTGCGATCGGTGGAACCATACCTCCGATCATAACAGATGCCATAATATCAAACTGTCCACTTGCGATGGATGCCGTTCCAAATACATATGCCGCTTTGTTGAACGGTCCGCCAAAATCAATGGACATCATACCTGCAAGAACCGCTCCCAGAAGCATCTTGCTGGATTCTCCCATTCCGGAAAGGACATTATTCAGCCAGGTGTTAAATGCTCCAACCGGTGGGTTTACGATAAAGATCATAAATGCTGCCATGATCAGAATCCCAAAGAATGGATACAGAAGAACCGGTTTTGTCCCTTCCAGAGTTTTCGGAAGCTTGTCAAACAATTTCTTCAATCCGATCATCAGGTACCCTGCTGCAAATCCGGCGATCAGTGCACCGAAGAATCCGGATGAAATCCATGCGTCTTCTGCAAGGAATACAGAAGTTCCGGCTTTTGCAAGAAGTCCGCCTACAATACCAGGCATCAATGCCGGTCTGTCACCAATTGCCATTGCAATATAACCGGCAAGGATCGGGAACATCATCCCAAACGCTGTATTTCCAACGATGTTGAAGAATTTTGCAAGTGGAGTTCCACTACCAAATGCTGCTGTACCTGCATTTGCACCGTCAACCAGGAAAGAAAGTGCAATCAGGATTCCACCGCCGATTACGAACGGAAGCATATGGGATACTCCATTCATCAGGCTCTTATAAATCTTGCGTCCGATGGTATCTCCGTCAGCTGACGCACCACCCTCTTCTGTTGCTCCACCCTTGCTGTGATAAACTGGAGCGTTTCCACTCAAGGCACGTTCGATCAGCTCCTGTGCTTTGTTGATTCCGTCAGATACCTTTGTACTGATCAGCGACTTGCCGTCAAATCTTGCCATTGCGACATCCTTGTCGGCTGCAATGATGATACAGTCACAGGCAGCGATTTCTTCCGGTGTCAGTACGTTCTTGGCACCACCAGATCCGTTTGTTTCTACCTTGATGGTAACTCCCATTTCTTTCGCTTTCTTTTCCAGACCTTCCGCCGCCATGTAAGTATGGGCGATACCGGTCGGGCATGCGGTAACTGCGAGGATCTGATACGGTTTTGCAGATGCATCCGCCGGAGCTTCTGCTTTTTCTTCTGCTTCTTCCGGGAATTTTTCTTTCTCGGCTGCATCAACATAAGCAAGAAATTCATCAACATCCTTTGCATGAAGCAGCTTGTTTCTGAAATCCTCATCCATCAGAAGCATGGACAGACGACTGAGTACTTCCAGATGTACATTGTCCTCTGTATTCGGTGCTGCGATCAGGAAAATAAGATATGCCGGTTCTCCGTCCAGAGAATCGTAATCTACACCCTCCGGAAGCACCATGGCTGCAAGTCCCGGTGCGCTTACTGCTTCAGTCTTGCCATGCGGGATTGCAATGCCTTCACCAATTCCTGTAGTTCCTTCTTCTTCTCGTTTGAAGACGGTTTCACGATAGGTGTCAATGTCATTGATGTTCCCGCCTTCTGCCATCAGATCGACCATTTCACGGATGACCTGCTCTTTGGAGTCTGCCTTGCCATCGAGGCAAATACTTTGCTTTTTGAGTAAGTCTGTAATCTTCATCTTGTCATTCCTCCCATTTGCTTTTATATATGGTACACTTCTGCCGGTTCTCCAAGAAGTGCAACAATCTCATCTCTTGTAGCGAGCCACGAACAGAATGCCGAAGCGCTTCCTGCCGCCACACCCAGGCGGAATGCTTTTTCCATATCTTTTGTATTCAGATATCCGGTAATAAATCCTGCCACCATAGAATCACCTGCGCCAACAGAATTGACAACCTTTCCTTTCGGAGGCATGGTCTCATAGACTTTTCCATCCTTTGTCACAAGGATCGCTCCGTCACCTGCCATGGATACCAGTACATGCTGTGCTCCAAGTGCCTGTAACTTCTTCGCATAAATGATGATGTCTTCTTTTCTCTTCAGTTCTACGTTAAACATCTCACCTAACTCATGGTTGTTCGGTTTGATCAGGAACGGATGATATTTCATAACTTTTAAAAGAAGATCCTTGGTTGCATCCACTACAAAACGGATTTCTTTTCCGGAAAGTCTCTCCAGGATTCTCTCATAAATATCTTCCGGCAGAGTATTCGGAATACTTCCTGCAAGGATCAGTACATCGCCTTCTTCCAACTTATCCAGCTTTTCATATAATGCCTGGATTGCTTCTTCTGTGATAACCGGTCCCTGTCCGTTGATCTCAGTCTCAGTTCCTGCATTGATCTTTACATTGATTCGGCTATTACCTTCTTTTAACGGGATAAAATCTGTCTCACATCCGAACTCTTCCAGCATCTTTTCCAGTACATCTCCGGTAAATCCTGCCTTGAATCCAAGCGCTTTGCTCTTAAGTCCCAGATTGGAAAGGATCACAGATACGTTGTTTCCTTTTCCTCCCGGATAGATATGTTCGCTTGTTGTCCGGTTGATCTCTCCCGGGATCAGCTGATCTGCCTGTACCACATAGTCCAAAGACGGGTTAAATGTCACTGTGTAAATCATTATTTTGCAACCTCCACAATATTTTTATATTTGTTAAATGTAGCATCCTTAAGCTTTGTTGTAATGATGTCCACTGCATCCAGTTCTGAAAATGTTACCGGTGCTACCTGACCGAATTTGGTTGAATCTGCAAGGATGTAAGCCTTTGCGCTTCTTAAGATCGCCATCTCTTTGATCGCAGCCTCCCGGATATCTGGTGTGGTGCATCCACTCTCTATATGAATCCCATTAGTTCCGAAGAATCCTTTTGTGAAATGGTATCTTCCCAGGGTTTTCATTGCTTCCTCTCCGACCAGTGCCAGCGTTGCTTCTTTTAATTCCCCACCGATCAGATAAACTATACATCCTTTCTGTGTCAGCTTCTTCGCATGCATGATTCCGTTTGTCACATACACAGCGTCCTGCTCTGTCAGGAAATCAATCAGGAAATCCGTGGTCGTTCCGGCATCGATATAAACAAAATCATCTTTTTCAATCAGAGATGATGCATACTTTCCGATCTGCACCTTTTCATCAATGTTCAGATCCTGTCTGACTGCAACAGATTCATCTCTGGTGTACTGCGCCATATTGACTGCGGTTGCACCACCATGTACCTTGATCAGCTTTCCTTTTTTATGAAGTGTTGTCAGATCTCTTCGTATCGTTGACTCTGACATATCCAGAAGCTCGGTCAGTTCCTGAACAGTGATTGTCTTGTGTTCATTCACTAATTTCAGAATTTCACTGAATCTTTCTTCTGCAAGCACTTATCTCACCTCCATTCCGACTGGTTATGACTGATTTATTCAATTGTATTTCATATTCCAGTCATTTTCAATCATTTGTTTTCTTTTTCATTCATCTTTAGGTCTAATATATCGCCTTTTTCAGTCAAAGTCAATCATTTTCAATCATAAATAACTACCAAAAAAATAGGGATGATTTTGTGCATTTTTATGGGTGCGGAATCGGTGGTGCCAGAGTTCCGACTTGTGTTTCATCTCCATTGCACTCAACGGAATTGGAAATGGATATAGTCGGAACGGAACTCTGGCTTCTACGTTACTGGCAAAATGCAGTAAAAGGCTTTGTTTAACCTAACCAAATGCAAATTTATACTTTTCTCTTATATGCAAAAAAGCCAAAGCACTTTTTTAAGTTATATTGAATGATAACTTATCTTTAAGTACTTTGACTTTTTATTTAGGCAAAATCAAACAGGGATAACTGATTGGTCTCCGGGAGGTCACCCAACAAACCCATATCTGCCATCAAGTCAACCAATGTCTTGCTGACTTTTGTTCTCTGACGGAAATCGTCTTTAGAGAGGTATGGTCCGTCTTTAGCGGCAATTTCCATAGCCTCGGCGGCTTTATCGCCCATGCCGTCAATGGTGTTGAACGGTGGAAGGAGCTTGTCGCCGACGATCTGGAACTTGGATGCTTTGGATTTGTAGATATCGATCGGTAAAAAATCAAATCCTCTGGCATACATTTCCAGTACATTTTTCATATCTTTTAAGGTATCCTGATCTTTTTTACTGAGCTGATTGAGTTCTGCTCTTCTTTTATATTCTTTCATATGGTAGAGAAGTTTTTCTTTTCCCTGTCCCATCAGTTCGTAAGAGAATGCAGATGCACGGATTCCGAAGTATGCCGCATAATAAGCAAGCGGATAATTGATCTTGCAGTAGGCAATTCGGTATGCCATCATGACATAAGCTGCAGCATGGGCTTTCGGGAACATGTATTTGATCCGCTCACAGGACCAGATATACCATTCCGGCACGTCATGCTCCAGCATATCTTTTTTAAACTGTGACCACTCTTTACATTTCCCTTTTGCGACGGTTCCTTTACGCACACGTTCCATGATTGTAAAGGATTCTTCACTTTCAACACCTTTGTTGATCAGATAAGTCATGATATCATCACGGGTACAGATTGCCGTGGAAATGGTTGCCTTTCCTTCTTCAATCAGGGTCTGTGCATTGTTCAGCCACACATCTGTTCCATGAGACAGACCTGAAATACGGATCAGGTCCGAAAGCGTCTTTGGCTTGGTATCAATTACCATCTGGATAACAAAATCTGTACCAAACTCCGGGACTCCCAGACAACCAAGCGGACATCCGTCAATGTCCTCCGGTGTGATACCGAGCACCTCTGTTCCTGCAAAAAGTCCCATTACACCTGGATCATCCAATGGAATATCAGTCGCTTTAAATACATTATTCACTCCATCGTATTTATTGTCCATCGCATCGGAATTGATCAGCTCTTCCAGCGTTTTGATCATGGTCGGATCATCGTGTCCGAGAATATCCAGTTTCAAAAGGTTGTGGTCAATGGAATGATAATCAAAATGAGTGGTGATAATATCGGTCGTCATATCATTTGCCGGATGCTGGATTGGAGTGAAAGAGTTAATGTCCTCTCCATGCGGAAGAACTACGATTCCCCCCGGATGCTGTCCGGTACTTCGGCGGATTCCGGTACAGCCAGCTACGATACGATCGATCTCGCAGTTTCGCTTACGGTCACCACGCTCCTCATAATAATTCTTCACATATCCATAAGCCGTCTTTTCTGCAAGTGCGGCAATGGTTCCGGCACGGAAGGTCTGACCTTTTCCGAAAATAACCTCCGTATACTTATGCGCTTTACTCTGGTAATCTCCGGAGAAATTCAGGTCGATATCCGGCTCTTTGTTTCCCTTGAATCCAAGGAAGGTCTCAAATGGAATATCAAATCCGTCTTTGACCAGCTTCTGTCCACAGACCGGACAGTTCTTATCCGGCATATCGTGTCCACAGCCACCCACATATTTTTTCACTTCTTCCGAATCAAAATCACTATAGTGGCAATTGCTGCAATAGTAATGTGGAACCAGAGGATTGACCTCCGTGATTCCTGCCATAGTTGCAACGAATGAAGATCCTACCGAACCACGGGATCCTACCAGGTAACCATCCTCGTTGGATTTCCATACCAGCTTCTGCGCAATGATATACATAACCGCAAATCCATTGGAAATGATGGAATTCAGTTCTCTTTCCAGTCGTTCATGTACGATCTCCGGAAGGGGATCCCCGTACATAGAATGGGCTTTATTATAACAGATATCTCGCAGCATCTGGTCGGAATTCTCAATAACCGGAGGACACTTATCCGGGCGGACCGGAGAAATCTTCTCGATCATATCCGCGATCAGATTGGTGTTCCTGATCACAACTTCATACGCTTTTTCCGAACCAAGGTAGGCAAATTCATCCAGCATTTCCTCCGTTGTACGAAGGTATAGTGGTGCCTGCTTATCGGCATCTCCAAATCCTTTTCCTGCCATGATGATCCGGCGGTATACCTCATCTTCCGGATCCATGAAATGTACGTCACAGGTTCCCACGACCGGTTTGTGGAACTGCTCCCCAAGATGCACAATCTTCCGGTTCAGATCCATGATATCTTCCATAGAATTGACCGAAGTTACTTTGTCACTCTCTACCATAAATGCATTGTTTCCAAGCGGCTGGATTTCCAGATAGTCATAAAAATCCACGATCTTCGCGATCGTCTCATCCGGCTTTCCATCCAGAAGTGCACGGTAAAGCTCTCCGGCTTCGCAGGCACTTCCCACGATCAGACCTTCCCGGTGCTCATTTAACACACTTTTCGGGATACGGGGTCTGCGGTTATAGTAAACCAGATGGGATGCAGAAACAAGCTGATACAAATTCACACGACCAATGTCATTTCTTGCAAGAATAATGACATGATAAGTCGGAAGCTTTTTAATAGAATCCGGGTTCAGATCCCCAAATTCATTAACTTTTGCAAGCGTTGTCAGTTCCCGTTCTTTGAGCATCTGCACAAATTTCACAAAGATTTCTGCCGTGCAGCCTGCATCATCAACTGCGCGGTGATGATTCTCCAGGGAAATATTTAAAGCTTTTGCAACGGTATCCAGCTTGAAACGGTTGAGGCCCGGCAGCAGGAAACGCGCCATGGCGACGGTGTCCGCCGTTGTAAATTCCCGCTCGATCCCCTGCAGGACACAATTGTGCTCGATAAAGCTCATATCGAACGAAGCATTGTGGGCAACCATAACGGCTCCCTCACTGAACTCCAGGAATTTCGGCAGCACCGTTTCGATGTCCGGCGCGTCAAGAACCATGTTGTCGTTGATGCCGGTCAGGTTCTCAATCCGGAACGGGATCGGGACTTCCGGGTTGACGAAGGTGGAAAACTTATCGACAATCGCTCCGTTTTCCACACGGACGGCACCGATCTCAATGATTTTGTTGACAACCGGGGAAAATCCCGTCGTCTCGATATCGAAAACAACGTAGCTTCCGTGGATGTCCTGTCCTTTGCTGTTGACAACGATATCTTTCAAGTCGTCGACGAGATAAGCCTCCATGCCGTAGATGACCTTGAACGGAGCCGAAACTTTTTTCAGCTCATCTTTTGTCGCATCCGGGTGCTCTGCCTGGTATTTTTTCCGGTAAGCGCCGTCGATCGCCTCGATCGCATGGTTTGCCTCCGGGAAGGACTGCACCACGCCGTGATCGGTGATCGCGATCGCCGGATGGCCCCACTCGTAGGCACGCTGTACCAGACGGGCAGCATCGGTGACACCGTCCATATCGCTCATCTTTGTATGGCAGTGCAGCTCCACACGCTTCACCGGACTCGTATCCTGACGGCCGGTACGGAAATCGGTGATCTTCTTGATGCCCCAGACAGACATAACCGTCAGATCGTGGTCGAACGCATCGACGGTCGTTTTTCCTTTTACTTTAATGAATGCGCCTTTTTTGATCGCATCCTTTAATTCCGGCACTTCCGCGTTCTGGACGAAAATCTTGACGCCGATGGTATCCGTAAAGTCGGTGATCGTGAACATGAAAATCGTACGCTCATTCCGGATCTCGCGCATATCCACACTCTGGACTCTTCCTCGGATGACAACATCACCGATCTCATCGCCGATTTTCAGAATCTCCACGCTCTCATCCTCGAAATCTCTTCCGTACAGCACATCCGGATTGGAGGATTTGCGCGGCTGATTGTCCGCATTCCGGCTGAAACTGCCCTTGCCTTTCTTGAAGGAACCGCGTCCGCCGCCGGAAAAACCTTTTCCCCTTCCGCCGTCTGCTGCTTTTTCTTTTTTCGCCTCGCCGTCCTTGGCTGCTGCGGATGCTTTTGGCTCCCTCATGGGCGAGCTATTCGTTTATCGGGAAGATCGCTGGGCACCCG
>ERZ779874.2415-NODE-2415-length-15601-cov-2.967258_pt1 | contig 15601 bp, 17 predicted proteins | sample MGYA00511031_ERZ779874 | MGnify/ENA primary metagenome ERZ779874 (study PRJEB29588, sample SAMEA2156850) | human gut metagenome | biome: human gut; feature: human-associated habitat; material: faeces | place: Denmark | collected 2008/2010 ...
AACGTCAAAAAATTTCGTGTAGTTTATTTTTATGAATGTTTGATTATGGCAGAATCGGAACAGAAAGACAGAGATTTGAAAGAACGAATAAAGTGGCTGATTCAATATTATAGAATCAATGACGCGGCTTTTGCTCAAAAAATACAGACCAATCGCTCTACATTGTCGCAATGTCTCAATGGTCCTAATGGGGTCAGTAAAGAACTTATTTTGAAAATACATGATGCCTACCCTTTGGTAACCATCGAGTGGCTAATGTTCGGAGAAGGGAGTCCGTTTAAATCGAACCAACAAGTGGCATTAGACCGAATTTATTCTCCCGAGAATAACGTGAAACAAACCGATAGTGGTATTCCTCCCGAATATTCCACGGATTTACCTACTGAACTATTACAACCCCCTACTTTATTTTCTGAAAATAAGGATAATGCAATAAGAAATCCGATGGCACCTTCTACGGTGAAATCAGAGGCAGAGTCTCGTCGAATCGTTAAGATCATGGTATTTTATTCCGACAATACTTTCGAGACATATTCCCTCGATAAAACGTGATGCAGAAACTGTTTCTATTTTCTTACATATCAAAACAGCCGACAGAATAAGGTGTACACCGGACGAAATAAAAGGGCTTTTTTCTTTTTTAGGCTTCCGACATACACTATCTTTGCCGTTAAATAGAAAATACGATGAAAAAATATGTTTTAGATCTGCGGGTAACCGAGAATCTCGCTCTGCATACCCACTATGTGCTTTTGAAAGCGACCTCTCCCGACGGGTCCAAACTTCCCGAAATGTTGCCGGGTCAGTTTGCCGAGTTACGTGTAGACGGCTCGCCCACCACTTTTTTGCGGAGGCCGATATCTGTCAATTTTGTCGATGTAAAGCGTAACGAAGTATGGTTTCTGATACAGCTTGTCGGAGACGGAACTCGTCGTCTGTCGACACTGAAATCCGGTGATGTTTTGAATGCAGTTTTGCCTTTGGGTAATAGTTTTTCTCTTCCCGAAAAAAATGAAAAAGTACTTTTGATCGGTGGTGGCGTAGGTACAGCACCCATGTTGTTTTTGGGCAGTTATTTGCGAAATGCCGGATTTGTGCCTTATTTTTTGTTGGGTGCACGTTCGTCTCGGGATATTTTACAAAAAGAACAATTCGAGGCTTTGGGAATCGTCGATGTGACGACAGAAGACGGATCATACGGAGAAAAAGGATATGTTACCCAACATTCGTTATTGCAAAAAGAGCATTTCGACCGTATTTATACTTGCGGCCCGAAACCGATGATGGTAGCTGTTGCCCGTTATGCCAAGGGAAAAGGAATAAAGTGCGAAGTTTCGCTCGAAAATATGATGGCATGCGGTGTAGGTGCATGTTTGTGTTGTGTAGAGAATACGACGGAGGGTCATATTTGCGTATGTAAAGAAGGTCCGGTTTTTAATATAGAGAAATTGTTATGGCAGATTTAAAAGTAAATATAGGGCGGTTGTCTTTGAAAAATCCCGTTATGACTGCGTCCGGAACATTCGGATATGGTTTGGAGTTTGCCGATTTTATCGATCTGTCCCGATTGGGCGGTATTATCGTCAAAGGAACGACGTTGAAAGCCCGAGAAGGCAATCCTTATCCCCGAATGGCCGAAACGCCTTCGGGTATGATCAATGCCGTAGGATTGCAGAACAAAGGAGTCGATTATTTCGTAGAGCATATATATCCCCAAATAAAAGATCTTGATACTCGGATTTTGGTGAATGTCTCGGGTTCTACTATCGATGATTATGCCGAGACTGCGGGCCGTTTGGCCTCTTTGGATAAGATCCCGGCGATAGAATTGAATATTTCATGCCCGAATGTGAAAGAGGGCGGTATGGCTTTCGGTACGTCATGCAAAAGTGCGGCATCGGTGGTAAAAGCCGTACGTGCTGCTTATCCCGGTACACTCATTGTGAAATTGTCGCCCAACGTAACCGATATAACCGAGATCGCTCGTGCCGTGGAAGCCGAAGGTGCCGACTCTGTCTCTCTTATCAATACATTGTTGGGTATGGCTGTCGATGCCGAAAGGCAACGCCCTGTCGTTTCGACTGTTACCGGAGGTTTATCGGGGCCTTGCGTCAAACCGATTGCGTTGCGTATGGTTTGGCAAGTCTTTCATGCGGTAAAAATCCCCATTATAGGATTAGGGGGAATTATGAATGCGACCGATGCCATAGAATTCCTTTTGGCCGGAGCTCGTGCCATTCAGGTCGGAACCGCCAACTTTATCGATCCGCAAATAACGGTGAAAATTGTCGATGGTATAGAAGATTACCTCGACAGACACGGTTGTCGGTCAGTAGAGGAAATCATCGGCGCGTTAAAGGTCTGAATTTATCGATGGAGAGATACCTTTTTTATCGGGAGGTATATGACATTGTAAAAGAAATTCCAGAGGGACGGGTCGTTACATACGGGCAAATTGCATATCTTATGGGGAAGCCTTTGTGTTCTCGCATGGTGGGACAAGCCTTGTTCCATGTTCCGGAAGATTTGTCGTTGCCTTGTCATCGGGTTGTAAACAGTTGTGGACGATTGGTCCCGACGTGGCTCGAACAGCGTTCTTTATTGGAAGCGGAAGGCGTATCTTTCAAGAAAAACGGTTGTGTCGATTTGAGAAAGAGTCGTTGGGACATAGACGAAGAGTGGCGATAATTCCTTGATTTTTGAAGTTTTGTATGTGAGATGGTTACCGAATAATCATCTCATATATTTTTTCGGTAATATCCGCTATAATTTTTGCGTTTGCGGTATCGTTTTCTTTCGAGTCTTTTATAAAGATTGCGATATAACATCGTTTATTATGAGGTAGGTAAATGATACCGGCATCATTATCTCCTATTTTTATACCGGATTTTGTTCTATCGGAGCTACCGGTTTTATGTCCCAGTATAACATCGGCCGGTAATCCGGCTTTTATTTTATTCGTTCCCGTAGATGTTTCGATCATTACCTGCTCTAAAAAAAGAAAATGATCATTGTTTAGGATAGGTTCGGTATATATCTTTTTCAGAAACAATACCATAGACGATGGCGTACACCAATTATTATAACAGTTAAGTATATTTTCATGCATTGTTTTTTCTGTTTCGGAGAAGGCAAACTTATTTATGCCCAACTGTCTTATAAGAGAGTCGACAACACTTATACCTCCTACAAAATCTATCAAAAAATCGCACGTATTATTATCGCTATGTGCCATTGTGTACCTTATGATATTCCGGTATGATATGGGAATATCCCGGTTGGGGTATTTCTCTCTTAACGGACTGTATGTGTCGGATAACATTTGTTCTTGGGGGATAAGAGTCATACTATCCAACGGAATGCCATGTTGTTCCATTTTTTTTAGAGCGGTTACGACCACATGGAATTTGAATACACTCATTACAGGATAACGTTCATCATCGTTCATGACAACCATATTGCCGTCATCGCATAGAATGGCAATACCAACGGTTGCTCTTTTATCATTTATGACAGAATGTATGGCCAGCTGTATATCGCTTTCAGTCTGTGCTCTGGCCGTAAATGATATGGATAGCAATATCCAAGCCAACCATTGCATCGGATTGAATTTATTTTTTGTCATGTGGCGAAAATCGAATTAGCAATTTCATTTCGATTTTTACTTCAAAATTTTGTCGATGGCAGAAAGTTCTTCATCAGAAAAACCGATGTTTTCCTGGGCTTTGAGATTATCTTTGAGCTGTTGGGGCGAGCTGGCTCCAATCAGAACCGAGGTAACGGTTTCGTTACGTAACAACCAAGAAATAGACATTTGGGCGAGAGTTTGGTTGCGTTGCCGAGCAATATCGTTCAACTGTTGTATTTGAGAGAGTTTTTCGGGGGTGATGGAGTCTTTTTTCAGATGTCCGGTTGCTCGGGCTGCCCTTGAATCGGCGGGAATACCGTTCAGGTAGCGATCGGTGAGTAATCCTTCTGCCAAAGGAGAAAAGACAATCATGCCGATACCCATATCTTTTAATAAGCCTAATAGCTCGGATTCTACGGTGCGGTCGAACATAGAGTAACGAACCTGATGTATGAGGCAGGGTATCTTATATTCATTCAGAGCTGCGACGGCTTTAATTGTTTGTTCAGGGCTATATCTTGATATGCCGACATAGAGGGCTTTACCCATGCGTACCATATCGGCCAGTGCACCCATCGTCTCTTCTATCGGTGTATCGGGGTCGGGTCGATGCGAGTAAAAAATATCTACATACTCGATTCCCATGCGTTTTAGGCTTTGGTCAAGACTTGCCATGAGGTATTTGCGGCTTCCCCAATTTCCGTATGGTCCCGGCCACATGTCGTAACCGGCTTTGGTAGATATAACCAGTTCATCGCGGTAACGGCCTAATGATCGTTTTAAAATACGTCCGAAATTTTCTTCTGCCGATCCGTATACAGGGCCGTAATTATTGGCCAGATCGAAGTGGGTAATACCGTTGTCGAATGCTGCCAAAGCAATGCGGCTGTATGTATCGTAATCGTCGATACTGCCGAAGTTATGCCATAGTCCCAATGACAAAGAGGGAAGCAACAAGCCGCTGTGCCCGCAACGGCGATAAATCATCGTGTCGTACCGATGAGTATCGGCTTTGTATCTTTCTTCTATCATATTGTACTTTTCTTGATTTTACAAATATAATAATTCGCTTCGATTATTTACGACAAAAAGTCCGCCTAATTGGGTATTAAACGGACTTTCTTATACAGTGTAGAAGCTTTATAATAAATCGACCGAGCGTTTTACAAAACGGCTCAGAGCTTCTCCTTTCAGCATGTTGTTTGAGAGAAGAGCTAAATCAACCAATTGACGCACCAACTTATTCCCGGCGGCATAGTCGCTGAGTATGTTATTTTCTTTTTGACGCAAAGCGGCGACCTCGTTTTCTTTATTTTTGAGACGATCTTTCTCTTCGACCGGTATTTCATCGCTTTTTTTGTCTTTGGAAGCCTCTTGCAATTTGGTTATTTCGTCATTCAGCGCATTTATTTGAGTACGCAGCGGGTCTATCTCGGCATTGCAAGCTGTCTCTGCCTCTGATAATACCCGTTGGGCCAACGGATGCTGTGTATTTACGATAAGGTTGTAACTATCGGGCATTTCTCCGTAGAAACTCATGCCCGGCTGCATGGCCGACATGTCTTTCATACGACGCATAAACTCATTTTGCGTGATGACAATGGGTTGGGCCGTTTCGCCTATTGCTTCGAACATGACCATAAACTCCGCTTTTTCTACACTTGGTATTTGCGATTTAAAGATTGTTGTCATCATGTCTCGTTGTGCGGGTGTAAGCGAGACGTCGGTTTTATCTTCTTTACGTACCAAATTTTCTACAATATCGCTGTCGACACGGACAAAACGGCTTTTCTCGAATTTCTGTTCGAGCATACCGATGAAGTGTACATCGAGTTGTCCGTCCATCAATAATATGCTATATCCTTTGTTTCTAGCCGCTTCGATATAATTGTACTGAGCGATGCGGTCGGTAGCGTAAATATATATCAGATTTTTGTCTTTATCGGTTTGTTCGGCTTCGATAAGCGTCTTATATTCATCAAATGTGTAGTACTTATCTTCGGTATCTTTCAACAACGCAAACTTTTGAGCTTTCTCATAAAATTTCTCGTCGGAGAGCATACCGTATTCGATGAATAATTTTATGTCGTCCCATTTTTCCTCAAATTGTTTGCGATCGTTATTGAATATTTCCTGCAAGCGATCGGCAACTTTTTTGGTGATATAGGTCGATATTTTTTTCACGTTGGAGTCGCTCTGCAAGTATGAACGGGATACGTTCAAGGGAATGTCGGGTGAATCTATGACACCTTGCAGCAACATGAGGAAATCGGGTACGATACCTTCGACCGAATCGGTTACAAATACTTGGTTGCAATAAAGTTGTATACGGTTTTTATTGACATCGAAATTACTCCTTATTTTAGGGAAATAAAGAATACCGGTCAGTTTAAACGGATAATCGACATTGAGATGTATCCAAAATAATGGCTCGTCCATTGTCGGATATAGCTCGTGATAAAATTTGCGATAATCCTCATCGTTGAGTTCGGTCGGTTTCTTGGTCCATGCCGGTGTCGTATCATTGATGACTTTTTCTTTATCGGTATCGACGTATTTGCCGTCTTTCCACTCTTGTTCTTTGCCGAATACGACAGGAATAGGCAGGAATCTGCAATATTTTTTGAGTAAAGTCTCTATTTCCGAGGTCTCGAGAAAGTTTTTGTTTTCATCATCGATGAATAATACGATATCGGTTCCCCGATCGGTTTTATCGATATTTTCCATTGTATACTCGGGAGATCCGTCGCAACTCCACATGACGGCCTGTGCACCTTCCCGATAAGAACGGGTACGTATTTCGACCTTTTTTGAAACCATGAACGAAGAATAGAATCCCAATCCGAAGTGTCCGATGATGGCGTTGGCGTCGTTTTTGTATTTTTCGAGGAATTCTTCCGCACCCGAAAAGGCAATCTGATTGATATATTTCTCTATTTCTTCGGCTGTCATGCCTATACCGTGGTCCGATACGGTCAGTGTACCGGCTTCTTTATCGATAGATACTTCGACGTTTAAGTTTCCAAGTTCGCCTTTGAAATCTCCGACGGCAGCGAGTGTTTTCAACTTTTGTGTCGCATCGACGGCATTTGATACCAACTCTCTCAAAAAGATTTCATGGTCGCTGTATAAGAACTTTTTGATGACGGGGAATATATTATCGGTAGTTACCCCAATAGATCCTTTTTGCATGGTTTTATATTTTTGTTGTTAAATTCTGTCGGATAAGAGGCAAAAAAAATGCCAGACCTTGTGGGTCTGACATTTTGACTTGTTTTCCGAGCATATTGTCAGTTGTTTTTTATTTATTCTTCTTGTAAAGAGGCAATGATCTTTTTTTGCACGGAATCATAATCGAGCCGGATTGTGCCGCCTTTTTTGTTTTCGGTGCGGAGTATTATTTCGGCAACTTCGTCTTCGAGGTAATTTTGTATGGCTCTCTTCAACGGCCGTGCCCCGAATTGTATATCGTATCCTTTTTCTGCTACGAAATTTTTGGCTTCGTCGGTGAGTTCTACACGATAACCGAGCGCCGAAATACGGTCGAAAAATCCTTTCAACTCAATATCGATGATTTTGAATATCGATTCTTTATCCAATTGGTCGAATGTGATGATGTCGTCGATACGGTTCAAAAATTCAGGAGAGAATGCTTTGTTCAGCGATTTTTGTATAACCGAACGAGAAACATCTTTTTCACTCACTGTGCCTGTATCGAATCCGACACCTCGACCGAAATCTTTGAGTTGGCGCGTTCCGATATTGGAGGTCATAATGATAATCGTATTTTTAAAATCGACTTTACGCCCTAAACTGTCGGTAATATGACCTTCGTCCATAACTTGTAGAAGAAGGTTGAATACATCGGGGTGGGCTTTTTCCAGCTCGTCGAGCAAAACAACCGAATAGGGTTTGCGGCGAACTTTTTCTGTAAGTTGCCCGCCTTCCTCATAGCCGACATATCCCGGAGGTGCACCGACCAATCTCGATACAGTAAATTTTTCCATGTATTCACTCATATCTACCCGTATCAAGGCATCGGATGAGTCGAAAAGGTATTCGGCCAACTTTTTCGCCAAATGGGTTTTCCCTACACCGGTAGGACCTAAAAACATGAACGTACCGATAGGTCTGTTGGGGTCTTTCAGACCGACTCTGTTCCGGCGTATGGCTTTGACAATTTTATCCACTGCCGTATCTTGACCGATGACGGCTCTTTTGAGTTCATTCCCCATATCCAAGAGCTTTTTGCTCTCCGATTCTGCAACACGTTGCACAGGAACACCCGACATCAAGGCTACTGTCGCTGCTATTTCTTCTGCATCGACGACTTCCCGTTGTTCTTGTGTAGATTCTTCCCAGCGACGCTTTTCGTCTTCAAGGTCGTTTATCAGGGATTTCTCCTTGTCTCTGAAATTGGCTGCCAGCTCGAAATTCTGAGATTTGACGGCTTCGATTTTTTCTTTTCTTGTCGCCTCGATTTGCTCTTCAAGTTCTTCGATATGTCGAGGTACGACGATATGGGCAATGTGCACCCGCGACCCGGCTTCATCGAGAGCATCGATGGCTTTATCGGGGAAGTTACGGTCGCTTATATAGCGTTCGGTCAGTGATACACACGCTTCCAGAGCTTCGGGGGTATAGGTTACGTTGTGATGATCTTCATAACGATCCTTGATATTTTTCAATATCTGCAAGGTCTCTTCGGGCGAAGTCGGTTCGACCATGATTTTCTGGAAACGACGTTCGAGGGCCCCGTCTTTTTCTATACTTTTTCTATACTCATCGAGAGTTGTTGCTCCGACGCATTGTATTTCACCTCGGGCTAATGCCGGTTTGAGCATATTGGCGGCATCGAGGGTCCCGGTTGCTCCGCCGGCACCAACAATGGTGTGTATTTCGTCAATGAACAGAATGATGTTCGGATTCTTCGACAGTTCGTTGAGTATGGCCTTGATACGTTCTTCGAATTGTCCCCGATATTTTGTCCCAGCAACGATAGAAGCCATATCAAGCGATATTACTCGTTTGTCGAACAACACTCTTGAAACCTTTCTTTGAACGATACGCAATGCCAAACCTTCTACAATGGCCGATTTCCCGACACCGGGATCTCCGATAAGAACCGGATTGTTTTTTTTACGACGACTCAATATTTGAGCAAGCCGCTCGATTTCTTTCTCTCTTCCGACAACAGGGTCGAGCCGGTTTTCTTCGGCAGCTTTGGTCATATCGGTTCCGAAGTTATCCAGCACCGGTGTGTTACTGCCGTTTTCTTTGGCTTGCATAGTCGACGTCTTGTTCTCTTTTTTCTTAGAAAACGGCCCGCCGTTTTCTATTTCGTCATCATCTTCTTCTGCAAATTCAGGCCCCATAGAAGGGGAGACGTGGGTATCTTCTTCGAATGGCTTGTATGACGACCCTTTGCGCACATAGTCGCTGACGTTCTGGTATGTTACGTCAAACGCATTGAGTGTTTGTGTCGCCAATGTAGTGGAGTCCCGCAAAATCGCTAGCAATAAATGTTCGGCATCAGTTACTTCGCTTTTCAATAGACGTGCTTCAAGTAGGCTGGTCTTCAATACTTTGTCTGTGCTTTTATTGATCACGATGTCGTGATGGTTATCGATCGTGGAAATATCATGGGACATGCGTAGTTTTTCTTCTACACTATGTTTCAGTTGATCGGATTTTATTCCTAAGTATTGCAAGGCCTCTACGGCTTTACCCGAACCGTCTCTTAGAATTCCTAACAACAAATGTTCGGGACCGATATAAGGGGTTTGCAAACGCGCTGCCTCTTCCCGGCTATATCCCAATACATTACGCACTCGTTGTGAAAAATTTCTTTCCATAAAATAGGTTCTCTTTATATATTACTTTTGCAAATATACGACTTTCGTATGGCGTATATCATTATTATCCCTGCAAATTGTATGCCGAGATGCGTTTTACATATTTCAGCTCGTCCTATTCTGACGTTTTGACAGAGGCATGAGCCGTAAAATATGCCTTATTTGAAAAATCTTGTTAACGAAAAAGTGGCAAAGGGGTGGAAAAAGTTTTTATGAGTGAAAAATTTTTCTAATCGGGAAGAAAGCCGTATCTTAGTGCTGTTTTTTACATCACTTAAAAAGATAAAAATTCTAATACATGGCGACAGAACAAGAAGATAGAATTCTTAAAATCGATATCGAAAAAGAGATGAAGCAATCATACATCGATTATTCGATGTCGGTGATTGTAGCGAGGGCATTACCCGATGTCAGAGACGGTTTCAAACCAGTGCATCGTCGGGTGCTTTTCGGTATGAATGAACTTGGCAATACCTCAAATAAACCATATAAAAAATCGGCGAGAATTGTAGGTGAGGTTTTAGGTAAATATCACCCTCACGGAGACTCATCGGTCTATTTTGCCATGGTGCGTATGGGGCAGGACTGGTCGTTGCGTTATCCTCTCGTTGACGGGCAAGGTAACTACGGTTCTATCGACGGGGACAGCCCGGCAGCCATGCGTTATACCGAAGCTCGCCTTTCCCGTATTGCCGAAGAGATGTTGCGCGACATCGATAAAGAAACGGTCGATTTGTAACGACGGTTCTCCTCCGGTGAGGCATACACGTCGGGCGGGAAACGTTTTTATCCTATCGATGATTTCGGCATCGCTCATCTCGGTATGGGAATAATGTTCCGTATCACAAAAGTCGCACCGGAGGTTGCACCCCGAAAATCGAATGAAAATAATTGGGGTACCACTCCAAAAACCTTCACCCTGCAAAGAATAAAATATTTCGTTAATCTTCTTCATAACAGGCGGTGTTGTTTTCCGATTCTTGCACTTCGACTTTGTAGCAGCGTGGAATCTGTTCGCAAATCCACCTTGCCATATTCTCTGCTGTCGGATTGAACGGCAGTATATCGTTGAGGTTTTTATGATCGAGTTTTTCCTTGATCACGTTCTTTATGACGGAAAAGTCTATTACCATTCCGTCCCGGTTCAAATCTTTTGCCCGACAATATACGGTAATGATCCAGTTGTGGCCGTGCAAATTTTCGCATTTGCTTTCGTATGACAGGTGCAACTGGTGGGAAGCACTTATTTCAAGGCGTTTTTTGACGTAGTACATATTCTTTGTTTTGGCTGCAAAGATAGCGATTCTTTGTTTTTTTGTAGCTAAGTTTGATGCTAATCGGTCGGTTCGTTATTTTTTGACGAGTTATTTATATTGAGAAGAAAACACGGGGTAAGCCTTGTTTGTGGAAACCGGGCTTATTTTTTTGACTACTTATTTGTAGGTAGGTAACGATTGTATTTTAATGAAATTGAGGGATTGTCCCGATGCTGTGGCTTTTGTTCCTTTGTACTGAATTAAAAAAATAAAAAGCTATGATAGGAATATTTTTTGGAAGTACGACCGGAACGACCGAAGAGTTGGCTGGTAAAATTGCAGAAAGACTGAATGTTGCAGCCTCCGATGTACACAATGTAGGTGAGACGCAAGCCGACGCTGTAGCTCCTTACGATGTCCTTTTGTTGGGAACTTCGACGTGGGGTGATGGGGAACTGCAAGATGACTGGTATGATTTTTTGGACGCTTTGAAAAAACAAGATTTGTCCGGTAAAAAGGTAGGTCTTTTCGGTTGCGGCGATTCCGAGTCTTATCCCGATACTTTCTGTGATGGAGTGGGACTTATCTATGAGGCTCTTGCCAGTACGGGTTGTACCTTTGTGGGGGCCTATACGCCATGGGGATATTCGGTAACCGATTCGAAAATAAGTAAAGACGGAAAATTCGTCGGTCTTGCTGTCGATGAGTGCAATGAAAGCTCTGCGACCGAAGAACGCCTCGATCAATGGATTTCCGCCCTTAAAATCGACGGTGCTTTATGAGCATGGATGAGTATGGCCGGTTCGATTCGATGAAACTCTATCTTCACCAGATTTACGAGTTGAAGAAAGGGGTGCGTAATCTCGTGTTGTGCACAATGACCGATGAGTGCGCCGAATTGTTGATCGAGCGACTCGAAAGCCAGCATATCGACTATGTAAAGCAATCTGCGGGGTCTGGTAAGGTAAATCTTTATTTCGGCAAACACCAGTGCCTCGATGTCGTGCGGCATTTCATCTCCAAACCCATACACCAGCTCACCCCCGAAGAAGATTTTATGTTGGGGGTGATGCTGGGCTATGACTTGACGATGCAGTGCGAGCGCTTTTGCTGTCGTCGTTCGGGGCATGTCCCCAAGAGAAACTTTGCTTCTGCTTTGTAGTAAAAAATAATAAAATAGATTTTCTCACACCAAAATGACTATATTTGTATGACCGATATACATGGAATACAGCCTATGATGTACAGACTTGGCAAATACAAGAAAACCGACCCGATGAGTGTGTTGGTGTGTGAAAATTATCCGATACTGTTGGTTATGAGTCGTTTTGGTATCCCTTTGGGATTCGGCGATAAGACGATCGAAGAGGTGTGCCGCGATAATCGGGTCGATGTAGATACTTTTCTCTCTATAACCAATTGTTTGCTCGACGAGGATCATGCCGAGGTCGAGAATACCCGCTTTTCGATTGAAGCGATGATGCAGTATTTGCATAATTCCCATGATTACTTCTTAGACTTCAAGTTGCCGGCTATCCGACGTCGTTTGCTCGATGCGATCGATTGCGGGCAAAAAGACGTTTCGTTTGCCATACTATGTTTTTTCGATGAGTATGCAGCCGAAGTACAGAAACACATGCTTTATGAGGAGCAGGTCGTCTATCCGTACGTAACGGCCCTTCTTAAAAAAGATACGCTTCCGAAAGGATATAGTATCGAAGTTTTCAGTAAACAACACGATCAGGTAGAGGCGAAGTTGGGAGAATTGAAAAATATTCTCATCAAATATTATCCGGCGGAAAGTAGCAATGAATTGAACTCTGTTTTGTTCGATATATTTACCTGCGAAGAAGATTTGGCTTCGCATAATTATATCGAAGATGCATTGTTTATCCCCGCCATTAAAAAACTCGAACAAGAACGGAGCAAGAACGTATGAAGTCGTTGTTGAAAATAGCTGTCGTAGAGCCGTCTCTCATTATACGCAACGGAATTTTATCGGTATTGCGGCGACTCTCGTCGTTGAATATAGAGGTAATAGAGATTGCCGATGTTACGCAGCTGCAATCGACTTTGTCTTGGAGAAAGCCCGATATTCTGATTGTCGATTCGGTCATACTCGGTGCCTTTTCTCTCCAACAGATAAAAAAAGAATCCGAAGGATTGAAATGTGTCGCTTTGCAGCACACCCTTGCCGATGCTTCTACTATGAAAGGTTATGATGAAGTCATAACGGTATATGATACAGCCGAGTCTATCCGGGAGAAAATCGAGAAACTCAATGAACTGTCGACAGAAGAAACGTTACAAGAGCCACTTACCGAACGAGAAAAAGAAATTATCATCGGGGTCGTAAAGGGTTGGACAAACAAACAGATAGCGGAGAAATTGTGTTTATCGGCACATACGGTAATTACCCACCGGCGTAATATTGCTGCCAAGTTGCAGATACATAGTGCGGCAGGTCTTACCATTTATGCCATTGTCAACCATTTTGTCGACCTGAATGACGTCAAAGGGTCGATCCATAAGAAAGAAGAATAGTCCGTAATAATAATTGTAGTGTTTATTCCACTTCTCCTTTGATCGGAGAGAGAAAATTCCCTTCGGGGAATTTTTTTTATAAATTAGTTCTCCGAACATTTGTTTCTTGATTTATAGATGTATATTTGTATACTATGAGACAAACAGTAATCCTATTTTTCTTTTTTGTTTTTGCTTGTCGTTTGTCGGCAGGGGCGGTCGTTCCGGTATGGAAAGATATTGTCTACAAAGAAATCGACGGCAGGTCTTTGAAACTCGATATCTATCTACCACCGACAGGAATTTTACCCGAGACCCGTTGCCCGGTCGTCATATACATTCATGGCGGTTCGTGGATAACCGGCAGTAAAGAGGCTTTTGTCATTCCGTATATGGATGAGGTCCTTTGTTCCGTTCTTGATGAGGGATATGCCGTAGTGAGCATAGAATATCTTCTTGCCGATACGTTGGGCAAAACGCCCTCCTTTCCCGAAGCGGTTATCGATTGCAAAGATGCTGTGCGATGGGTGAGGGCTCATGCCAGTGAATATGGTCTCGACTCCGCTCGTATCGGTTTGTGGGGTTCTTCGGCCGGAGCGCATCTTTCGTTGTTGTGTGCATATACACCCGATACCCTTTTCATGGGAGATACGTTGTTGGCGGATTTTTCGGCCGATGTCGATTATGTGATTGATGATTACGGGCCTGCCGATCTGAATAAGTTGTTCCGTACACGTCTCGGTCCCGTGTTGCTGGGTTGTGTGAAATTGTTTGCACCTTCACTTTATAAAGAACGGGAGATGATGTTATCGGTATTCTTGGGGACGGAGAGAAATAGGAAACAAATTAAAACTGTTTGCGAATACTATTCTCCGACAACCTATGTAGGCAGAGAGTCGGTTCCTACGCTCTTGCTGCATGGCGATAAGGATAAGGTAGTACCATTGAAACAATCCCGAAAACTTGCCAAGATGCTGGAAAAGCATAAGATTGCCCATCGATTAGTTATTTACCCCGATGCCGGCCATTCATTTCGGACGTTTACTCGACAGGATATAGATAATATTCGTGATAACGTACTCGATTTTCTTCACCTTTATTCCCATAAAAATCATTGAATCATGACATTAAAAGAATATCTTTCTGAAAAAGATCGTTTTGCCTCCGCTGCCGGAGTCGAGTTGCTTGAAATAAAAGAGGGATATGCCCGAGCTCGTATGCTGGTGCAACCGAAGCATCTTAACGGCGGTGGAGTGTGTCAGGGTGGAGCTGTTTTTACATTGGCCGATTTGGCTTTTGCCGCTGCCGCCAACAGTCATCAGACTCTTACGTTGTCCGTATCGTCGAATATCAGTTTCTTCCGTTCCGAGTCCGACGGATATTTATATGCAGAGGCTATGGAATTGGTCAATCATAAAAAACTCCCTTATATAGAGGTGCGGATCACCAATGAGCAAGGCGATTTGGTTGCGTTGATGACCTCGTCGGGATATCGGAAAGCATGCGAACTTTCTGTCTCGGGTCTCATGTAAGTGGATATATATCTTAGACACGACAAATAAATGAAGATGAGAGTAGATAGAGAAATTCCTAATCGGTATTTTGGTGAAACTGATGCAAGTTATAGTGCTCGTCAACTTTGGTATGCATTCAAGGACGCAGTATTTTATAAAGAACGCTTTTTTGTAAAGCATCAACTATATATTCTTTCAAAATATATGTCGGAGAATGTAGTCGAGATCCCATTTGGCCAGATATTTTTTAGGGCAAGAATCGTAGCCACAGCAGCGATCTCACCGGGTTCATCGGCAATGTCAATGGTAATGGCATAGGAACTCTTCAGGGGACCGCTGGCGGTATTGATGAAGGAATCACGGTAGATTCTGGCACTGTCGAACAGTTCGTACAGATCATTACCACGTTTGGCATTGAGTTCCTGTTGGATTCCCTGGAGGGAAGCAATGTAGGAAGACAAAAGTGACGAAATATTTTCTGTATTCGTCAGACAGATCTGCTGCCATACCGCAGCGGAAGAGGAGGCAATTCTGGTAATATCCTTGAAGCCTCCGGCAGCGATCATTTTCATCAGCCCGTCTGCAGAATCTTTGTCCCGCACCAGATTTACCAAAGAGGCTGCAATGATATGGGGCAGGTGACTGACTGCAGCAGTGACGTAATCATGCTGTGCCGGATCCAGGATCAGGGGAATGGCGCCTAACTGCTGCACCAGATTTTTATAATCCGTGACCTTATTCTCCGGAACGGAAGCTGTGGGAGTGAGAATGTAGTAGGCATTCTCCAAAAGGACGGCTTTGGAATTAATAAAGCCCACCCGGTCA
>ERZ779874.2430-NODE-2430-length-15533-cov-2.728970_pt1 | contig 15533 bp, 9 predicted proteins | sample MGYA00511031_ERZ779874 | MGnify/ENA primary metagenome ERZ779874 (study PRJEB29588, sample SAMEA2156850) | human gut metagenome | biome: human gut; feature: human-associated habitat; material: faeces | place: Denmark | collected 2008/2010 ...
GGAATCTCTATGTCATCCCGAACCCGCCATAGGCGGTGTGAGGGATCTCATGCTTTTGAGCGTTTAGGCAGAGATTCTTCACTACGCTTACGCTCCGTTCAGAATGACAGCAATGTCATCTCGAACGTAGGTGAGAGATCTCATATAATATCACTTGGAGGGAGATGCTTCGCTGCGCTCAGCATGGACAAGCAGTTGGCAGGAGATTCTTCAAGGCAAAATGACATCGTGCCCCATAAGGGGATATATCCGATTAGCAAAAGATTCTTCCTCCCTGCGGTCGTCGGAATGACAATCATGTCATTCCGAGCGTATGCGAGGAATCTCCATATTATTAAATGGAAGAGGTTTTCTCGCTTTTCCTTATAGAAGAAGTTGGAATTTTCGCAACATTTTGTACGATGCGGAAAGATGGTTGCTCCGACACGGTATAAAACAAAAGGCTATTCATATCGAATAGCCTTTTGTTTGTGTATCAAGGTTTCCCTACCGAATAATTTTGATAACGGTAGGAGTCGCCGTGTCCGGATTCTGAACTTTCACGAAGAAAATCCCGGTAGGTAAATTATCGATCTGCACCGCTTCTTTGTCGGCTATCATTTCCCTGATTATCTGCCCGGCAGTATTGTATATCGTAATACGATTGCCTGTGCAGTTACCTGTGTGCAGTATTCCGTCGCTGTACCAAACGGGGAATTTTTCGGTTGTCGTTTGCGGTATGGCGCTGGTAAATTGGTCGTCCATCACTTCGCCCATGAGACTGTTGAGGTAGACTTCGAGAGCCGTATAGCCGTCGGCATTCACGTAATTATTGTCGGCGACATTCGGGTTGAGACCGTGGGCCTTTTCCCATTCGTCAGGCATTCCGTCTCCGTCGCTATCTGCCGGAACTACATAATCGGTCGAGTAGGAGAAGAACCCTTCGGCGTCGTTTTCCGAGTCGATGATACCGTTACCTTTACTTCCGCTGTTATTGGTTGTCGTACCCGATCTTACCTCTTCCACGATACGGCGTTCCACGGCGTCGCGGTTTATTGTTCCCGCTTGGGCAAGAACTGTTTCATAAGCCTCTTGTGCTGTTTCATAATCGCCGGCAGCATAAGCGTAAGTATCGAAGTCGTACTCGCCGTAACGCATGGGAAGAGTCCATTTGTAGTAATTGAGTTTCGGAATGATGAGGGTATCGACACGGAGTTGAGCTTTTGTATAAGAATTTTCATCGGGAGAAACTCCGTTCCAGTTATTGGAGGTAACAGATGAGTTGCCGTGCATGATATTTCCTGAGATGTACCATTGCGACGGTCCCCAAGATGTAGCTCCGTCGCGTTTGTAAGAAGGTGCGACAAAAGTCTGGCTCGTGGTGTTTTTACCCGGGCGGTAGTAGTTATTGACGAAGTTGCATTCATGAGCTGCGTTCAGTCCATTGTATTCAGTAATATTGGCCGTGTTTTCGCCACCATAACAGCCCAACCGGCTTCCCCAGTTATAGTTGACGTTGTTGAAGTATTCGATATATACGACATAGTCTTCCCCGCGAGCACCGTTGAAACGGCAACTCCGGCTGTTGTTATGAGCCAGCAGGTTGTGATGGTAGGTAGCTGGTGAACCTCCCCATTGGCAACCATATCCGCGAGCTCCTTTGGAATGTCCGGCATTGTAAAGACCTTCGTGTATGATACAATATTGTACGGTATGGAAGTGCGAATCGAATACATTCATGTTTTCCTCTACCGACCAGCCGAATGTGCAATGGTCGAAGATGAAGTTGGTACAGTTTTCTGCCCCGCAGGCGTTCTCGGCAATGATATTACCGTTGACGTCTTTTTGTCCGATACGGAATCGGATATTGCGTACAATGAAATTTTCAGAGCTTCCAAAGTTCACTTTGTTGTGAGTAATGACGATACCGTCGCCGGGTGCGGTTTGTCCGGCCAATGTCCAGTTCTTCCGGTTGACTTTCATTTCCGATTTCAGGACGATTTCTCCCGATACAGCGAAAACAATCGTCAGAGGGTCGTTTTTGTATTGTTGGAATGCCCAGCGCAACGACCCTTCGCCGTCGTCATTGAGATTGGTAACGGTTACGACTTTACCGCCTCGGCCTCCCGATGCATATTTGCCGAAACCTTCGGCTGTGGGAAAAGCAGTCAGTTGGGCTTTGCATTCGACGGCTTGACTTGTAATACCGCGTTTCGATACAGATTTTACACTCCATGTGGAGGTCTCGTCATCGATGTTATAGGTATTACTTGTTGTGAAAGTTACGAATTTCCCGTCTCGTAAAATCATATATCCCGCGGCTTCACCCGATGCCTCCCAAGAGATGGTGTGGCCCGAAAGCGAAGGGTTGGCCGGCTTGTTTATTGCTGAGAAAAGAGCTTCGGGGTCGAATATCTCTTCCGAATTTTGCTCCGAAAAGAGAAATTTTGTGTTGAAATAGGCCTCACGTTCCGTCTCGGTGGCTTGATGGCTCCAAGATGCTCTTCCCGATGTATTGACGGGATTCCCGTCGGGGTCGATATTTTTGTACTCATAATATGATGCCGAATTTTCGGCGCCGTTCCAAGCAGCCCAACCGACACTTTTGATATGATTACCGAGTGTACAGTTCATAAAAACGGTTCCGCACTGTTCTTTCCACGGGCGTCCCAAGTAGTACGAGCCATCGGCAACTCCCGCATCGGCAGTGATATTGCAATTGTTGAAAAAGAGACCGGCGTAGAATGTCTCATTCGAGAGCGAGGGATAAAGGACTTTTGTCATTTTCAAAGAAGCATCGGCTGCCGCGGTGATGTATCCGCCGCCGGGTACGCAGTTGATCGTACATGACTCGAACCATTCGAGCCCGCTGTCGTAGATAAAATCGGTTGCGCCTTCGATGAGGCAGTTGTAGAAATACCCCCGACTGCCCGAGTTCGATTTGTACGTATCCTGATAACCACTCAATGTACAATTATTGAAGATGTGGGCATCTCCGGCTGTGTAAAGAGCTTCGGCTTGACCTACGTTACCCGACGTATTGCGTATGGTAAGGTTCTCGGCGTAGAATTTCTTGACAAAAACATTCAAAGCTGCACAATCCAGATAGTTATTGTCGGGATTCTTCTCTCCGCGATCGATCGAAGAAGTGAGTATCGTCCCGTCTCGGCTTTCTCCGATAAGGCTGATGTATTTGTTTTTATCGACCGATGTCCCGGCGTAGATATTTTCATCATATACACCGTTGCGTATGAATATGATTCCGCGCGTACCCTCCGCTACGGCATCGATGGCTTCCTGCACCGAGGTGAAATCGCCGCTGCCGTCTTGTGCTACGGTACTGAATGTGCAGGCCGTGTTGCCATCTTGGTCGTTATTGCTTTCGTCATCGTCGGGGTCATCGTAAGTAATATCCCCCACATCGGAAACCGGATTTTCCCGGGCATATTCGGCCTGTGCGGCCGAAATTGGTTCTCCGAATATCTGTATCTTGTGTATTTTTACGGGCTGTTGCTGTCCGTAAGGGTCGATAGCCGTATTGAAGGCGGGATTTCCATCGGCATCGGTTTGGAATGTCGTCGTTCCGGGGTCTCCGTCCCAGATGCGCCAACGTAAAGAAACGTCGTGAGCGTCGATGATATTCTCCATGAAATAACCTTGATCGCTGTACACGGTGTATCCGTTTTTTTGTTTGTTGCTACCCATCCATACAAGGGGTTTCCATTCGCCGTCTCCGATTTTGTAATCGCATTTTACCCCGCGTCCCCATGATGATGACGACCATGACCATTGCACGCGCTCTACGTAGGGTATATGGTCGATTTCGAGCCAACCGTGCATACTGACTTTGTTCCCGGCCGAGTCGGTCGTTGCCCCGTCGCGGCATAAGTGCGCATAACCGGCTATGCCGTGTGTCGGTTTTCCTGCGGTATAAGTAATGCTGTCTTCGAGATAGACGGTGTGTCCCGGCTGGGTCCAGTCGTTTTTCTGTGTGGCGTTCTGTCCGTCGTAGAACTGGCGGGCAAATGCGGCCGTGGCAGCTGCAAAACCGTTGTAAGAGTTTTTGTTGGCAAAGGTGCTGTTATGAAAAAGCAGCGGGTAGGTATGTTCGCTTGTTTGTCCGTTCTCGTATACAGGTACTTCGAGAATACCGTTATAGTATCCGCCCGTACTATATGACGGACAATCTGTTCCCGTTTTACCTTTCCATGTATCGGGCATATCGGAGTCGGAAAAATCAATGTCGATAACCTTGTTGTAGGTCGATGCATTACTCCATTGTTCGACCACGCAGGGTGGATCGTATTGTTGAGCCTGTGCGTTGAATCGACAAAGCCCCAAGAGTGCTGTCGCACCTAAGAAGATGAGTCGTTTTTTCATGGTAAATTATTTTGTGAGTTTTTATATCAGTGTTCAAAGATAGTATATTATATGTATAAGGAAGTGTCTTTTTTGTGCAAAAACGTAAAAAAATTGGGCGAACTACCACATGTAGCCCGCCCAAATGAAGTCGGAATATATTTTTTAGTAAGCGAAGAGGGGATAAGCCTTCATTGTTTCGTTCACTTTTTCGCGCACGTCCTTAATGACCGAGTCGTTTTCGGGAGCTTTCAGTACCGTATCGATCATTTCTACGATTTCGAGCATGAGGTCTTCTTTGGCACCACGAGTTGTGATGGCAGGAGTGCCGAGGCGTATTCCCGAAGTTTGGAACGGTGAACGGCTGTCGAAGGGAACCATATTCTTGTTGGCGGTGATATCGGCGGCAACGAGAGCTTTCTCTGCAACCTTACCCGTCAATTCGGGGAATTTGGTACGTAGGTCGATGAGCATGCAGTGGTTGTCGGTACCGTTGGAAATGATTTTATATCCTTTGTCGATAAATGCTTGCGCCATGACGGCCGCATTTTTCTTCACTTGTGCCTGATATTCTTTGTATTCGGGTTGAAGAGCCTCTCCGAAAGCAACAGCTTTGGCAGCGATTACATGTTCGAGCGGTCCTCCTTGTACACCGGGGAATACGGCAGAGTCGAGGAGTGCCGACATTTTCTTGATTTCTCCTTTGGGTGTGGTTTTTCCCCACGGATTATCGAAATCTTTACCCAGCAAAATAATACCGCCGCGCGGTCCGCGAAGTGTCTTGTGGGTGGTGGAGGTAACGATGTGGGCGTATTTCAACGGATTGTCGAGCAACCCGGCTGCAATGAGACCAGCGGGGTGAGCCATGTCTATCATGAGGATTGCGCCTATTTGGTCGGCGATGCGTCGCATACGGGCGTAGTCCCATTCGCGGGAATAAGCCGATGCTCCGCCTATAATCAGTTTCGGGCGTTCACGCAGAGCGACTTCTTCCATCATATCGTAATCGACATATCCGGTATCTTCTTTTACGCCGTATTCGAGAGGTTGGAACATCAGTCCCGAGAAATTTACGGGAGAACCGTGCGACAAGTGTCCGCCGTGCGACAAGTTCAACCCCAAGAATTTATCACCGGGATTCAAAACTGCCATAAATACGGCCATGTTGGCTTGTGCACCCGAGTGGGGTTGTACGTTGGCCCATTCAGCTCCGAAAATTTCTTTCAACCGGTCTATGGCGAGTTGCTCCGACTGGTCTACCACTTCGCAACCTCCATAGTAACGTTTCCCGGGATAACCCTCGGCATATTTGTTGGTCAAGCAAGAACCCATGGCCTGCATGACTTGGTCGCTGACAAAATTTTCCGAAGCGATAAGTTCGATCCCCTTTATCTGGCGTTGGCGTTCGCGTTCGATGATGTCGAAAATGGCGTTGTCTCTCTTCATTGTTTTGTGATTATAAATTTTAAATTCGGTGAATTTTTGAGAAGTGGCAAAGATAATCTTTTTTTATGGGTTATAACGTATGGCTGGGGGAAAATCGTTCTCATTTTTTCTTGACCGACCAGCCGAAATTTCCGATGGCTTCGCCTGTCTTGTAATAGTGTCCGTGAGAATATACCAGAAGTCCGGCTTTTTCCATATCGAATGCTCCCGTTTCAGGGTCGATGTATGCGGTATCGGCGAGAACGCCTTCTACATCGGCTATGAACATATCGTGGCTACCCAGATGCAGGACTTCTCGCACTTTGCATTCGATGCTCAGGGGCGATTCTTTGATATAGGGGGCGGCGACTTTTCGGGAAGCGACAGGGGTGAGTCCGCATTCGGCAAATTTGTCATAGTCTTTGCCCGAGCGTACGCCGCACCAATCGGTAGTACGGGCCAACCCTTCGGTGGTGAGATTGATGACGAAAGCCATATTTCGTTCGACGATAGCGTGGGAGTAGCGTTCGGGACGAATGGAGACATAACACATGGGCGGATTACTGCATATCGTTCCTACCCAGCTGGCCGTGAGTACATTGTATTCTTTCTCGGTGGCGCCGCAGCTGATAAGTGCCGCCGGCAACGGGTAAATCATCGTACCCGGTTTCCACTCGACCTTTTCGCCCGAAGGAGCGATGATTTCTTTTTTCATGTGCAAATTATTTGAGCTTGATTTCTTCTTTCGAGATGGATTGTTCGCAATAGCGACATTTTACGACGACGTTGTCCTTGTCGATTACATCGAATACTGTCGCCATCGGTTCGTTGTTGGTGATGCATTTGGGATTGGCACACCGTATGATGTCATGCAAAGTATCGGGCAGACTTACCGTCTGTTTGTCGGTTACGGTGTAGTTTTTGATGATATTTATTTTTGCTTTGGGTGCCAGAATCGCGATTTTGTTTATATCTTCTTGTTTGAAGTATGTGTCGGCGATTTTTATGATTCCCTTTTTCCCTATTTTTTTACTACACAGGTTATTGCCGATCGTAATGTTCTTATCGAGGTGGTCGAGGTGGAGTAGCGACACGACTTTGAACAATTGTTCCGAAGGTATATGGTCGATGACCGTGCCGTTTTCGAGGGCGGCGACTTTCAGTTCTTTATCCGAGAGTTCCATAGTAGATGCGTTTTTGAGGTTTAGTCTTCGATTTTTATTCCAAGAACTTTGCATATAATGGCTTGGCGGGCGTAAAGGCCGTTCTTGGCTTGTTCGAAATAGTATGCTTTGGGATTGTCGTCGACGTCGTAAGCAATTTCGTTGACGCGCGGTAGCGGGTGTAGAATACGCAGGTTGGGTTTGCTGTTTTCGAGCATTTGGTTGCGCAGGGTATACACGTTTTTCACTTTTTCATATTCCATCAGGTCGGTAAATCTCTCGCGTTGTACGCGGGTCATGTACAGAATATCAGCTTGATTGATGATGTCTTCGGTAAAGTCGAGATGTTCTACATAGGGAATCCCCAGTTTATCGCAATAGATTTTGTATTCTTCGGGCATTTTCAGCTCTTCGGGTGCTACAAAATGGAATGTCGGGTGGAAATGCGACATGGCCATGAGCAGCGAGTGTACCGTGCGACCGTATTTCAAGTCGCCGACCATGGTGATATTGAGATTTTCGAGAGTGCCTTGTGTTTTGTAGATGGAGTAGAGGTCGAGCATCGTCTGCGAGGGGTGTTGGTTCGAGCCGTCCCCGGCGTTGATGATAGGCTTGGGAGATACCTCAGAGGCATATCGGGCGGCACCGTCGAGATAGTGCCGCATGATGATGAGGTCGACATAGTTACTTACCATAATGATGGTGTCTTTCAGTGTCTCTCCTTTGGTGGAACTGGTCGTCGATGCGTCGGAAAAACCGATAACGCGGCCTCCCAAACGGTTTACGGCGGTTTCGAAACTCAGTCTTGTACGGGTCGACGGTTCAAAGAACAGGGTGGCGATCACTTTGCCATCCAAGACATGTCGATTGGGGTTTTTCTCAAAGAGTTTGGCTGTTTCCAGCACTTCCAAAATTTCTTCTTTGGAATAATCGGTAATAGATACTAAACTCTCGTTTCTTCTCATAGCGTTTATTGTTAGAAAGGGTAGGACACAAAAAAGACCGATACGGTCGCTGGGAGCGTCTCGGTCGGTCGACGTTTGGGGTGGAAAAAATAGAATCCTTTGCAACGAGCTGTCGCTCCTTACTGCTGTTACGACCCTATGTTTCATTGCCCCATTCATACTCATTACAAAAGTACAAAAAAAATGTTTCGACAAGCGTTTCCTTCCGAAAAATATTTCTTTTTCGCACACTCTTTTTATGTCGATATTTCTGTTTTACGTTCTGCACCACAAACAAAGAAAGAATCTCTGATCTTTTAATATATGTAATTGATTGCTAAAATCGGGATATTTATATAACTTTGCTTCGTAAAAATACTGTTTTGTATGATAGGAAGCAAGAAAGTCGTTGTTGTGATGCCGGCCTACAATGCCGAAAAGACATTGAAGCAGACCTACGACGAGATACCTTTTGATATAGTCGATGAAGTCATTCTCACCGATGATTGCAGCAAAGACAATACCGTGGAGGAGGCCGGTCGCCTCGGAATCAAGGAAGTTCTCGTACATGAACGGAACAAGGGGTACGGCGGCAATCAGAAGACCTGCTACAACCGGGCGTTGGAATTGGGTGCCGACATTGTCATCATGTTGCACCCCGATTATCAATATACTCCCAAACTTATCGCATCTATGGCCTATGTTATAGCCAACGATGTCTATCCGGTCGTGCTGGCCTCCCGCATTTTAGGGAAAGGGGCACGCAAAGGCGGTATGCCGTGGATAAAGTATGTGGCCAACCGGATTTTGACTTTTATACAGAATGTACTGCTCAATCAGAAACTTTCGGAATATCATACCGGTTACCGGGCTTTCTCGGCCGAAGTTTTGCGGGCTATCGATTACAATGTCGATTCAGACGATTTCGTTTTCGATAACGAAATGCTGGCACAGATTTTCTGGGCGGGATATGAAATAGGCGAAGTAACGTGCCCCACAAAGTATTTTGACGAGGCATCTTCTATAAACATGGTGCGCAGCAGTATTTATGGCTTGGGGGTACTTAGGGTCTCGCTGGTGTACCGTCTGTGTAAATGGCATGTATGTAAATCGAAACTTTTTCCTAAAAAATAAATGGAGTGCATGATGAAAAAATATCTCCCTTTTTTGTTGATGGCCGTTGTGTTTTTTGCAGTGTATCAGTATTGTTTCGACTCAAAGCTCGACCTGAACGGCGATAATGCCTCATACATACAACTGGCCCGGACGCTTTCCGACGGGCATGGATATTCCAATGTGTCGCCATCGGGCTTTACTCCCGCGAGCCATTTCCCGCCCGGCTATCCGGTGTTCTTGGCTTTTTTCGTATCGCTGGGCCTCGATAACCTGATTTTCTTTAAGGTTTTGAACGGGATATTGTTGTTTGCCTCCTTGATTGCTTTGTTCGGGTTGTCCCGCCGTTTGTCGGGCCATACGACGGTTGCGCTTACGGCCATGTTGTTGGCTTGCTTTTCTCCGCATCTGATGCATTTCGCTTCGATGGCCATGTCCGAAATGCTTTATTTGGCTTGTACCGTTGCGGCATTTGTCGCACTCTATTTTTATGCTGTCCGCAAACCGTCGGCATTTTATTGCTCTCCGTGGTTTTATGCGGCGTTGTTGGCAGCCGGAGCGGCTTATTACGTCCGCACGGTAGGAGCATCGATACTGTTTGCCGTCGTTTTGTTTTTCTTGTTCAGGAAAGAGTGGAAAGCCTCTATCGCCGCAGTCGGGGGTATTGTGCTGATGCTCCTGCCCTGGTCGTTGCGCAATGCTGCTTGCGGTATAGAGTCCCGTTATTTCGGAACTATCATGACGGTCAATCCTTGGCGTCCCGAGATGGGTACGGTGTCGAGCGTCGGCGAGATGTTCTCGAAGATGATTACCAATTTCGACGAGACGGTTTTGAAGGGATTCCGTGAAATTCTGTTCCCGTTCCTTTCTATCGATTATCAACACCCGTCGGGATTTACCGGTATTGTGGCCGGATTGCTTGTGCTGGCGGTGGTTGTTTACGGTTGCTGGACGTTGGGCGGCAAGAATCTCCGCTTCCCGTTCCTCGGCTTCCTTTTGGCGAATATAGGGCTTTTTGCTTTGTGGCATGGCGGTAACGGCAGTCGTTATGTGGTTCCCGTCGCACCGTTCCTGTTTCTGTTTTTCTATTTCGGTCTTTATGACCTTATCGTATGGGTGGGCCGCCGATTTTTCAAGAAATCGTTCGATGTCGTTTTGTCGGGGCGGTGGGTATATCTTTTGCTGTTGTTGGCTATTCCCATGATGACGCCGGTCTCGGCGCAATCGGCATCGGCGCGTAGGCCGTTCCCTCCTGCATATCGCAATTATTTCGAACTGGCCAAAGCTATGGAAAAGCAACTCCCGGCCGGTGCGGTGGTTGCTTGCCGTAAGCCCGAACTGTTTTCTTATTTCGCCCCTTCGCATTTCCCCATGCGCTATCTGTTCTCGCAGAATGCCGATGCGGTAGTTGCCGATTTGGTGAAAAATAAGGTCGATTATGTGATACTCGAACAGTTGGGATATAGTTCCACACCGTTGTACCTTTACCCGGCCATACAGAAAAATCCCGAACTTTTCCCGGTTGTCTCGCGGTTGCCGGCGCCCGATACCTACCTGTTGAAATTCGATCGTAAGGCAGCTGCCGCTAAATTTTCTCTGCAAGAGGTAAAATAACTCTCTTTTCGGAGTGTCGGCATATAATCTTCCCCTTTGAAAAATAGGGGGAAAGATATTTTGTATTATCTTTGACGCGGATATGCGAACGTAGGGCGGCATTGTTGTGCATACGGTGTCGCGGAATAAAATTTTAGGATAGAATGTCTGTGTCGTTTCATCAGAAAAAGAAAAACAAATCTGTCTCGGAGAAAAAGTCCGGGAAAAAAGATATAACACGGTGGATCGTTATTGCACTGTGGGCACTCTTTGTTGCAGTGTCGGTCGGTGTATACTGTCTGTTCAATGCCATTTCCAAAGGACGCATAGGTTATATGCCTCCCATCGAGGAGTTGCAGAATCCGAAAGACAAGTTGGCTTCCGAAATTTATTCGGCCGACATGGTTCCCATCGGGCGGTATTATCTCGAACAGGGAAACCGTATATCCATCGACTACGACCAGATATCGCAGCCGATGATCGATGCCTTGCTGGCAACCGAAGACGTGCGCTTTTACGAACATTCGGGAGTTGATTTCAAGGCTTTGTTGCGTGCCGTCGTGAAGCGTGGTGTCCTGCGACAGAAGAGTGCGGGGGGCGGTAGTACCATAACGCAGCAGTTGGCCAAGTTGTTATATTCTCCGACGGCGGGGAATGTGAAAGAGCGGCTTTTCCAGAAACCGATCGAATGGGTTATCGCCGTGCAGTTGGAATATTTTTATACCAAAGAGGAAATTGTGAATATGTATCTCAACAAGTTCGATTTCCTTTTTGAAGCGGTCGGTTTGCAGTCGGCGGCCACCATCTATTTCGGCAAGACGCCGAAAGAGCTTACCGTAGAGGAAGCGGCCGTATTGGTGGGTATGTGTAAAAACCCACGATTGTATAATCCCATTCTTTATCCCGACCGTTCTCTCGAACGTCGTAACGTCGTTCTTGATCAGATGTATAAAGCCGGCTATCTCTCGTTGGCCGAGAGGGATTCGTTACAGGCACTTCCTATTGAGACCCATTTCACACGTATCAGTCATGAGGCCGGTATCGCTCCATATTTCCGCGAGCATATTCGCCAGATGATGACCGCTCGCGAACCCGACCGCAAAAATTATCGCGGTTGGCAGCGGCAGCAGTTTGTTGATGACTCGATTGCATGGGCAACCAATCCTCTTTACGGCTGGTGCCGGAAAAATCGCAAAGCCGACGGTTCGCCTTATAATCTGTATACCGACGGTTTGAAAATTTATACGACCATCGATACCCGCATGCAGGCTTATGCCGAAGCGGCTGTCGCCGAGCATTTGGGCGGGCATTTGCAACCCCGTTTCGAGGAAGAGAAACGCAATAGCCCTTATGGGCCTTTTACCGAAGATCTTACCCCCGATGAGGTCGAAGCAATCATGAATCGGGCCAAAGAGCAGAGCGAGCGATACAGGGTGTTGAAAGCCAATGATGCCACCGACGAAGAAATCGATTTATCTTTTTCCACTCCCGTTCCAATGCGTCTTTTCTCGTGGAAAGGCCCTCTCGATACGACGATGACCCCGATGGACTCTATTCGGTATTGCAAGACGCTGCTGCGCACGGGTATGATGTCGGTCGATACGCGAAGCGGTCATGTGAAAGCGTATGTCGGCGGCATCGATTATCGTAATTTCAAATTCGATATGGTATCCGACAGCCGTCGTCAGGTAGGTTCCACCATCAAGCCTTATCTCTATACGCTGGCGATGGAAGAAGGATACTCGCCGTGCGACCTTGCTCCCAATGTGCAACCCAATATTTTCGACCGCGCAACAGGAGAAGTTTGGTCTCCCCGCAATTCTACCAATGAAAGAACCGGTGAGTATGTTACGTTGCGATGGGGCTTGTCCAAGTCGGTCAACTGGATTTCGGCCTATCTTATGAGCCGTCTTTCTCCGCAGTCTCTGGTGCGGTTGATGCACTCGTTCGGAATCCGGGGATATATCGATCCTGTCATGGCGTTGTGTCTCGGATCGGCCGATGTCTCGGTCGAGGAGATGGTAACGGCTTATACGGCTTTCTCCAATCACGGGTTGCGCATCGATCCTATCTATGTCTCGCGTATAGAGGATAACTTCGGAAATGTGATAACCGATTTTGCCCCGCAGGTGTCCGAAGTTTTCAGCGAGTCGACCTATCTCAAAATGTTGCCTATGATGTGCGATGTCATCGATCACGGTACTGGCATACGGTTGCGTTACCGGTATGGGATCAAAGCGCAGATGGGAGGGAAAACCGGTACGACCAACAACAACTCCGATGGCTGGTTCATGGGTTTTACCCCGTCTTTGGCCACCGGTGTGTGGGTAGGAGGGGAGGAACGCTCGATTCATTTTGATAAAATGGCTGACGGGCAGGGGGCCAATACGGCATTGCCTATCTATGCGTTGTATATACAGAAGGTTTATGCCGACTCGACTCTTATGTACACTCCGGCCGATACATTTGCCGTCGACTCGACGATATTCATACCTTGCGAGGGGCTTATCGATCCCAATGTGCCGAAAGAGAATTTGCCGGAACCCGAGGTCAATCTCGAAGAAGAAGCTATTGAAGGGATTTTTGATTAAAAGTAAAAAGAAAATGTACCTTGCTTTTTTTGAAAACCGGGGTACATGTAAAATAAACAGATATGGGATTTTTTGATTTTTTTCAAAAAGAGAAAAAAGAGACTCTCGATAAGGGATTGGCCAAGACCAAAGAGGGTATGTTCTCGAAACTTGCGCGTGCCGTCGCGGGAAAGTCGACTGTCGATGATGATATATTGGATAATCTCGAAGAGATTCTGATAACCTCCGACGTCGGAGTAGAAACGACGTTGCGTATCATCGAACGTATCGAACAGCGGGTGGCTCGGGATAAATACCTCTCGACATCGGAGTTGAAAAATATTTTACGTGAAGAGATCGTATCTCTGTTGGCCGAGAACAATACGGGCGATGAAAGCGACTTTATCGTACCGAAAGGTGCTTCCCGACCTTATGTCATTATGGTTGTGGGGGTAAATGGTGTGGGAAAGACCACGACAATCGGTAAGTTGGCCTATCAGTTCAAGAAAAACGGGTTAAATGTCTACTTGGGTGCCGCCGATACGTTCCGTGCGGCGGCCGTCGAACAGATTTCGATATGGGGCGAACGGGTAGGCGTGCCTGTCGTGAAACAGAAAATGGGAGCCGATCCGGCATCGGTGGCTTTTGATACGTTGAGTTCGGCGAAAGCCAATGATGCCGATGTCGTGATTATCGATACGGCCGGTCGCTTGCACAATAAAGTAGGCCTTATGAATGAGTTGACCAAGATAAAGAAGGTAATGGATAAAGTTGTTCCCGGCGCACCGCAAGAGGTATTGCTTGTTCTCGACGGTTCGACGGGGCAAAATGCATTCGAGCAGGCACGCCAGTTTACGGCAGCTACCGAAGTAACGGCTTTGGCGATTACCAAACTCGACGGTACGGCCAAAGGAGGTGTCGTGATAGGAATCTCCGACCAATTCAAGACACCAGTGAAATATATCGGTTTGGGTGAAGGAATAGAAGATTTACAGCCTTTCCGCCGCCGTGAATTTGTCGATTCGTTGTTCGGAGACAATTGATGAACGTATGATCAAGAACCGTATCGACGTTATTACCCTCGGTTGTTCCAAAAATTTGGTCGACTCGGAGTTTCTCATGCGTCAATTCCGCGAAGCTGGTTATGATGTGCATCACGATGCCCCAGAAGTGAAAGGCGAAATCGTGGTCGTCAATACATGCGGATTTATCGGCGATGCCAAAGAAGAGTCGGTAAATATGATTCTTTCGTGTGTACAGGCGAAAGCCCGCCGCAAGATTCGGAAGCTCTATGTGATGGGATGTCTTTCTCAGCGTTATATGACCGAGTTGATGGGGGAAATACCCGAGGTCGATAAGTTCTACGGGAAATTCGATTATACATCTTTATTGGCCGATTTGGGCGAGGCCTACCATAAGGATTTGCGTTTGCAGCGGGAGCTGACTACCCCGCCACATTATGCCTATGTGAAGATAGCGGAAGGGTGCGATCGCATGTGTGCGTATTGTGCCATACCCATTATTACGGGTCGTTATGTGTCGCGTCCTATGGAAGACATTCTGGCCGAGATGGAAATACTCGTTTCCCGGGGGGTAAAAGAGTTTCAAATCATTGCACAAGACCTTACTTATTACGGGAAGGATCTGTATGGCAAGTTCTGTATTGCCGAGTTGGTAGAGCGTATGGCTACTCTTCCCGGTGTGGAGTGGATTCGTTTGCATTACGGGTATCCGTCTCATTTCCCCTATGACCTGTTGCCGGTGATGCGTGAGCGTGATAACGTTTGCAAGTATATGGACATCGCCCTCCAGCATATCAGCGACCCGATGTTGAGGATGATGCGCCGCAATATCACGAAGGCCGAGACGTATGAGCTGCTGGAGCGTATGCGCCGGGAAGTGCCGGGCATCCATCTACGCACCACCTTGATGGTGGGTCATCCCGGCGAGACGGAGCATGATTTCGAGGAGTTGATCCGCTTCGTGAAAGATATCCGTTTCGAGCGTATGGGCGCTTTCGCTTATAGCCATGAGGAGGGTACCTATGCTTATCAGCATTATAAAGACGAGATCCCGCAGGAGGTGAAGCAAGACCGACTGGATTACTTGATGCGTGTGCAAGAAGGCATCTCCGCCGACGTGAACGCCTCGAAAGTAGGGCAGACCTTTCGGGTGATCGTAGACCGGGAGGAGGAGGATTTCTACGTGGGACGTACGCAATACGACTCGCCCGAGGTAGATCCGGAAATATTGATTTCCAAGGATACTCCCTTGAGTCCGGGTAGCTTTTACCAAGTAAAGGTGATTGACGCACAAGCGTTTGATCTGTATGGTAAAGTGTTGAATTGATGTAAAAACTGTCAATATATTTGTCGGTTAACGAAAAA
>ERZ779874.2437-NODE-2437-length-15510-cov-13.706438_pt1 | contig 15510 bp, 12 predicted proteins | sample MGYA00511031_ERZ779874 | MGnify/ENA primary metagenome ERZ779874 (study PRJEB29588, sample SAMEA2156850) | human gut metagenome | biome: human gut; feature: human-associated habitat; material: faeces | place: Denmark | collected 2008/2010 ...
GCTCCACTGCGGTCAGGTCCGGCACGCGGCGGCGCACCAGCAGCCCGCCGCGCGGCACAAAACCGAACTTTGCCGCCAGCGCCTGCGCAGCGGCATTGACGGCATCCGGCAGTGGCGCGGTGAATTCGCTGGGGGCAGTCCGGTCAAAGCCGCCGTTCTGGCGCAAAACCTCCCGCAGCAGATAGCTTCCGTACCCGCGGCTCTGCCATTCCGGGGCAATTTCCAACGCTTCAAAACAATCGGCACAGGTAACGGCATGGCCGATGCAGCCTTTCTCTTTATATAACGAATAGACACAGCGGTTTTGTGCGTCCAGTGCCGTTTTTTCAATCCGCATGGGCAAGCTCCCCCTAATGTTTCAGTCTGCAACTGATTGTACGGCATGGGGCGGATAAAGTCAAACCACAGCCCAAACTGACCGGATTTTTGGAGATTTCACATTTCTTTCACGCAGTCGCGAAACTGTTTTCACAATTAGCGGTTATACTGTAGGCACAAGGTTGAGGGAAGCAAGAAAGACAAAGCAAAAGCTTTCGCCAGACCGTGTATCACCGCCCGGCGGCCCCCAAGCGCCGTGCGGCAGAACAAAGGAGAGATTTTTCATGAGTGAATATGATTATTCGGGTCTTTATAATAATGGTGGCCCGCAAAATAATAACGGGCAGCCAGCGGGCACTCAGCCGGAACAGCCCCAGGCAGAGCAGTCCGGTTACCCCAATGTGGGCAGCAGCGGAGTGAACACCGCCAACACCGCACAGACAGATTATTCTAATTATTCCAGCCAACAGAACAGCAGCTATAACCCCCAGGGCCCCGTTGCAGGCAATGGCGGTAACGGTGGCAACGGCAATAACGGCGGCTACAATGGCTACAGCTATTCCAGCAACCCACAGCCCCCGCAGAACGAGCCCAAAAAGAGCCACGGCGGCAAAAAGGTTTTGCTGCGTGTGGCGGCCTGCATCGGTGTGGTAGCCCTTGGCTTTGGCGGTGGCCTGGCAGGAACTGTGGTTGCCAGCCGCACCGGCTTGACCGGCGGCCAGGTTGTGGTCCAGCAGGTCCAGCGTGACGCCAACACGGATTCTGTATCCCAGGGCAGCACCAACGGCACCAACCTGTCGATTCAGGATGTTGCCGCGCTGGTACAGCCCAGCGTTGTGGCCATCACCACCGAGCAGATGGTCAGCACCAACACCTGGTTTGGCGGCAGCTATGTGCAGAGCGGTGCAGGCTCCGGCGTGATCATCTCGCAGGATGGTTACATTGTGACCTGTGCCCATGTGGTTTCCGGCGCAAATAACATCACGGTACAGCTGGCAGACGGAACAGAGTATACCGCAACGGTCGTTGGCCAGGATTCTACTTCGGACGTTGCAGTCCTGAAAATCGAAGCCACCGGTCTGACTCCGGCTGTGATTGGCGACAGCGACAGCCTGGCTGTTGGCGAAACCACCATTGCCGTTGGCAACCCGCTGGGTACCCTGAGCAACACCGTTACCAATGGTATTGTCAGCGCCTTGAACCGTGAAGTTACCGTTCAGGGCAACGATATGAATCTGATCCAGACCAGCGCTTCCATCAGCCCGGGCAACTCCGGCGGCGGCCTGTTCAATGCAAACGGTGAGCTGATCGGTATTGTCAACGCCAAGAGCAGCTCCAGCGATGCAGAGGGGCTTGGCTTTGCAATCCCCATCAATACCGCCATGGAAATGGCAAAACAGATGATCGAAAAGGGTTATGTTGCCCGCCCGGCCATGGGTGTTACGGTCATCACCATCAATGATGCCCAGACTGCTATGCAGTACGGCGTCAGCAACTATGGTGTGTATATCTACCAGATCGCATCCGGCAGCGGTGCCGAAAAAGGCGGCCTGAAGCTGGGTGACCGCATCATCTCCATTGATGATGTGGCAGTCTCCAGTGCATCCGATGTACAGAAGTATTGCCAGAGCAAGGAAGTTGGCGATACCGTTACCCTGCAGGTAGAGCGTGATGGCAAGGTCATCAGCTGCGAAGTGACCCTGGGCGAAAGCACCCAGTCCACCGCAACGGCTGAAAACGGGAACTAAGTTCTTTACGGGAGTTTTTGTCCCTTCTTTGAAAAGAAGGGACCGAAGAAACTTTAAAAATAAAATTAAGGCGCATCACACAGGGATTGTGTGGTGCGCCTTAATTTTATTTTATGTGATAATATGATGAAAGTTTCTGCTTCCTTCTTTTCAAAGAAGGAACAAAATCCCCCGTAAAAACCTCACATATCATGATTCTCAATCAGCTTGCGGCCCATCAGAACGCCCATGACGGAGGCCATCATCAGGCCGCGGGTCCATCCGGAGGAATCGCCCAGGCAGTGCAGGCCGGAAATGTTTGTTTCCAGGTCGGTGTCCATCTTGACCTTGTTGGAATAGAACTTCAGCTCCGGGCTGTACAGCAGGGTTTCCGGTGCGGCAAAGCCGGGGGCAACATGGTCCACCATCTTGATGAACTCAATAATGCTCACCATGGCGCGGTACGGCATGGCGGCGGTAATGTCGCCCGCAACGGCATCTTTCAGGGTAGGGCGCACATTGGAATGTGCCAGCTCCTTGGCCCAAGTGCGCTTGCCGTCCAGAATATCACCGTAGCGCTGTACCAGAATGTGCCCGGCACCCAGCATGTTGGTCAGTTCGCCAACCTTCTGGGCATAGGCAATGGGCTGGTTGAACGGCTCGGTAAAGTTGTGGCTGACCAGAATGGCCAGGTTGGTGTTGCCGGATTTCAGATCCTTGTAGCTGTGACCGTTGACGACCGCCAGGTCATTGTCATAGTTTTCCTGCGCGACAAAGCCGCCGGGGTTCTGGCAGAAGGTGCGGACCTTGTTCTTCCACGGGTTGGGGTAACCGATCAGCTTGCCTTCGTACAGAACCTTGTTGATGGTCTCCATGATCTCGTTGCGGCACTCCACACGCACACCAATATCAACGGTGCCGGGCTTGTGGGCAATGTTGTGCTCGGCGCACAGCTTTTCCAGCCAATCTGCACCGCGGCGGCCGGTGGCAATCACAACCTGGTCGGCGCGCAGCTCGCGGCGCTCACCCTTTTCGGTGATCACAACGCCCTTGCACTCGCTGCCTTCCAGCAGAATGTTGTCACATTCGGTGTTGAACAGCATCTCCACACCGCGGGCCAGCAGATAGTTCTGGATGTTCAGGTACAGCTGCTGGGCTTTTTCGGTTCCAAGGTGGCGGATGGGGCAGTCCACCAGCTGCAGGCCGGCCTGGATAGCGCGCTTGCGGATCTCCTTGATCTCGCTGCCCTCGTAAATACCTTCCACATGCGGGTCAGCGCCAAATTCCAGATAGATCTTGTCAGTGTAGTTGATCAGCTCCTGGGCAAAATCCTCACCGATCAGCTCCGGCAGCTCGCCGCCAACCTGATAGGAGAGGGACAGCTTGCCGTCCGAGAACGCACCGGCACCGGAAAAGCCGGTGGTGATGGCGCAGGTAGGCTTGCAGTTCACGCAGTGGCCGGTTTTATCTTTGGGGCAGTGGCGCTTTTCTACCGGTTTGCCCTTTTCAATCAGGCAGATGCGCGGGCCGGTAGTTTTGCTGCTTTTGCGCAGCAGTTCCAGTGCGGTAAAAATACCGGCCGGGCCGGCGCCAACGATAATCAGATCATAATTGTTCATGTAGGGTAATTGCTCCTTAAATTTACAAATAAGCGCCGTTTCAGCGCAGGGTAACATCAGGTTGCGGCATCCGCTGTGGGCTCTTGGTCGGGTTCCGGTGGTTCGGTGGTCAGCTCCGGGGCTGGCACATCGGGCAGGTCCGTTTCGGCAGATTCTTCTGCAGCGGGTTCAGCCGGAGCAGGGGAGGGGGCTTCGGGGGATGGCTCCGGTGCGGCAGCGGTTTCCATTTCCGCCTTGGCAGCATCCAGCCTGTCCAGCACATGGAACTCCATCGCAATATAAATGGTGCAGCACAGGTTCAAAATGCCCTCTGCCAGTAAAAAGATGCCGGACAGCAGCAAAAGATCCACGTTGCGGTTGTTCAGCAGCTGAGAACACGCCAGCAATGCCCCGCACAACAGCGAAACAATGCTGAGCAGCAGCACCACCCACCACTTTTGCCCCTTGCGCTTGGCAAGGGCAAAGGAAGACTGTGCGCGCACCACGCCATCCACCAGCAGCATCAGGCCAAACAGCAGCGGCAACAGCCATTCAAAGGTCATGGCGCTTTGTACGGTACACAATAGTGCCCACATGCCCAGCGCAATGGTGGGCAGGCTGAGCAGCAGGCTGACGGCGGCTCGGATGCTGCCGTTATCTTTCTTAAAATAACCGTACAGGCTTTGCAGCCCGCACAAAACCACCAACAAGCCCAGCGCAATGCAGAACACATCGGCAACCGCCTGCGGGGCAAGCAGCAACAGCAGGCCAAGCAGAATGTACAGCACACTGAACACCAGCATGCCCGGTTTGATATGGCGCAGCATACAAACCCCTCCTTATACAGCGGCAGCCGTTTTCTGGCCGGCTTCCATTGGCAGCAAAATGTCGCGGTGGCACTTGCGCATAAACACAGCGCACAGCGTAACGGCAACCAGCTCTGCAATGGGAAAAGCAAACCACACGGCGTTTACATTACCGGTGTGGCTCAGCAGCCAGGCGGCAGGCACCAGCACAACCAGCTGGCGGATCACCGAAACCAACAGCGCCAGCGTGCCGCGCCCCAGCGCCTGGAACGCGGAGGAAGAAATTACGTTGAAACCTGCCATCGGAAAATGGATGGCAATAATGCGCAAGGCCAGAATACCCATGGCCAGCATGGTGGGGCTGGCGTTGAACACACCCAGCAGCACATGTGGGAAAACTTCGGCCAGAATCAGGCCGCACAGCATAATGCACTCGGCAAAGCAGACAGCCAGTTTGATGGTTTGGGTAATGCGCTTGGGCTGGCGGGCACCGTAATTGTAGCCGATAATGGGCACCATGCCGTTGTTGATGCCAAAAATAGGCATGAATACAAAGCTTTGCAGCTTGAAGTAAACACCAAACACCGCAACGGCGGTGCTGGAAAAGGCAATCAGGATGTTGTTCATCGCAAAGGTCATCACGCTGCCAATGGCGTTCATGGCAATGGAGGGGATGCCCACCGCGTAAATGCGCTTGATGGTGGACCCCGCCGGGCGGAAGCCTTTCAGCGTTAGGTTGATGTCCTTATTGCACAGCAGGTTCATTGTCAGCCCGGCAGCTGCGCCGATCCACTGCCCGGCTACGGTAGCCACAGCAGCACCGGCTGCTTCCATGCGGGGCACGCCGAACAGACCGAAGATGAAGATGGGATCCAGCGCAATGTTGACCAAAGCGCCAATCAGCTGGCTGGCCATGGCGAACGCACTGCGCCCGGTGGCAACCAGCAGTTTTTCCAGCATGCACTGCAGGAACAAGCCCATGCACCATAACGTGCAGATGGAAAGATAATCGGCACCGTACCGCATGATCTGGGCATCGGTGGTCTGGGACGCAATGAACGCCCGCGCGCCCAAAATGCCGAACACCAGAAACGCGATGCCGCCGCAGAACGCTAAGAACAGGCCGTTCATCGCCGCGCGGCTGGCCTCGGTCCGGTTGCCCTCACCCAAACAGCGGGAAAGATAGGCGTTTACACCAACAGCAGTGCCCACGGCAAAGGCAATCATCAGGTTCTGGATGGGGAACGCCAGCGAAACGGCGGAAAGCGCCGCTTCGTTCACACGACTGACAAAGATGCTGTCCACAATGTTATAAAGTGCCTGAACCAGCATCGAAATCATCATAGGTACTGAACACGAAAGGAGCAGCGGGCCTATCGGCGCGCTGCCCATTCGGGATGCAGAGTATTTCTGTACAGAATCACTCATTCCTGATTAGCTGCCTCCATTGCTTTTGCAGCCTGAACAATCAGCTGGGCACAGGCATCCTGGCCAATTGCTGCATTCAGGCAAAGATCATAGTTTTTCGCTTCGCCCCAGCGGTTTTCAGTATAGTAGTTGTAATAGCTTGCGCGGGCGCGGTCATGCTTGGCCAGATGGGTCTCCCATAGGCGATCGGGCATATCCTTGGCATCGGGGCGCACTTTGGCGTTGGCCACGCGGATATCAATGGGGGCAAACACAAAGGTGCGTAGCACATTGGGGCGGTCGCGCAGAACATAGTCACCGCAACGGCCCAAAATCACACAGGAGCCCTGGGAAGCAACTTCCTTGATGACATTGGACTGCAAAATGTACACCTGGTCCGCCAGAGGCATGGTGTTGCCCATCATGTAAAGGCTGTAAATCAGGCTGCCGCTGCGCTGGGTCTCGCTGGCGGCAATGGCTTCTTCCGTCAGGCCGCTCTTTTTTGCGGCGATGGTGATCAGCTCCTTGTTGTACAGGGGAATCCCCAAAAGATCAGCAACTTTCTGGGCAATCTCGCTGCCGCCGGATGCATATTCACGCGCCATCGTAATAACCAGGGGTGCCTTCATTGTCTCCACCTCACAAATAATAATAGTAATGGACATAATAGTCCTACTATAATAAGTATAAACGCTGGTGGAACAAAACGCAAGAGCAAGGTTAAACAAAACAAAACGGTGCCGTTGGGGCAAACTGCATAGCAAAACCGGGCAGTAGGCAACACCGCACAATTCCCGCCTTACGGCTTAAGCACCGCTCCGGCGGCTGCGGCACGGCATCTGCGTTGCCAAAATGCTCGATAAGACTCCAGTATTATCTGCGCTTTTGGCTTGGCATCTGCCGCACCTCGCTCGCCGTATCGGCACTTAGAATTATGCGGTATTGCCGGTATTTTTGCCCGCTTTGTGCATAAATCCAATCTGTCCGCGCAACACTAATGGCATACACAACACGAACGGTGCGGTTGAAAATTCCGGGCGGCAGGTTTTGCGCCCGATGTTTTGGCCGTACGGCAAGCAAAGGACGGGGGAAGATGAACAGCATTAAAGCATTTTTGAAGGCAAAAGGGCTATATCTTGTCTGCCTTGCGCTGGTGTTTGCGGCAACCATTACCGGAATTGCCGCCATCCGCAGCGTGGTGCGCGGGGTCGAGGACCTGACCCGCATCCAAAAGCAGGCCCTGGAGGAGGGAACAGACGTATGGGATTCACCGGATGCCGCCGTAAACCAGCCCGCACAGGATGTTCCTGTGGCGACAGCGCAGCCATCGCCCGCGCCGTCAGCTGCGGGCTCTGCATCGTCATCCTTGCAGCAGGGGGCTGGGCAATCTGGCAGCGCCTCCGGCGGGACTGGCAGCTCTGCTGCTTCGTCCGCGCAGCAGGGGACCTTGCCGCACGCTGGCTGGAACGGTAAAGTCAGCCAGGCGTTCAGCGGGAATACGCTGGTGTATAACCCCACCCTGGGGGACTGGCGCACCCACAACGGCACGGATTATACCGCCGAACAGGTAACGGCGGTGGCCGCCGGTACCGTGACCGCCATTGCGGATGACGCTCTGTGGGGCCGCGTGGTGGAAGTGACCGACGCGCAGGATCGCGTGTGGCGCTACTGTGGGCTGGAAGAAGTTGCCGTGACCCAGCGCGAAAAAGTAACCGCCGGGACCCGCCTTGGCACCACAGGCAACGTGCCCGCCGAAGCCCAGCAGGGCAGCCACCTGCACCTGGAATGCCGCAAAGCCGGTGCCTGCCTGGACCCGGAAAAGAATTAACACAGACAATGCCGCTGCACCGTGGATGGTGCGGCGGCATTGCTCTGCCATGAATTCGGACAAGCTCTTAAAAAATATCCTGCTTGCCAGCAAATCCCGTTGACAAATGCACGAAACATGTGTATTCTTATGGTAAAGATATCTTACAATGTCTTATTTTATAAATTTTCTTACAACTCATTCCATACAGAAAGGAGCCCGCCATGACACGCCAGCGTGCCTTGATTTTGGAAATTTTACAGCACAGCCCCAAACATCTGACGGCGGACGAAATTTTTGCCATTGCCAAGGAGAAGATGCCCGGCATTGCCCGCGGCACCGTGTACCGCAACTTAAAGCTGATGGAACAGGCCAGGGAAATTGCCCGACTGGAAATGCCGGATGGCCCCGACCGGTTTGATAAAACCTCCAACCCGCACGGCCATTTGTACTGTGATTGCTGCGGCAGCCTGCAGGACCTGCCGGTGATCGGCCTGGTGCGCGAAATTGAAAATGCCATTGGAACCGAAGTGCGTTCCTACCAGCTGACCATCCATTACATCTGCCCTGAATGCCGCGAAAAACAGGCGGAACTTTAACAGCGGAGAAATACGCCACAAACTGTGCTTCCCTGATTATATTTAGGAAGCACAGTTTTTTATTTTGTCATCATGCTCCGAAGCGTCAAAAAGGCTGCCGGACAGCCCTGCAGATGAGCAGGACGGGCGATATTTTAGGCAATACCGCATAATTCTAAGTGCCGATACGGCGGGCGAGGTGCGGCAGCTACTAAGCCAAAAGCGCAGATAATACTTTGTGTATTATCGAGCATTTTGGCAACGCAGATGCCGTACCGCAGCTGCCGGGGCGGTGCTTAAGCCGTCAGGCGGGAATTGTGCGGTGTTGCCTTTATAAAATCAGGTATAGTATTGAATATTAATATATAAATGGTGCGGGAACATACAGGATACTCTGCTGCCGGGTGGAATATATGAAATGCGGGTACAGCACTGTGACATGGCGTTGCAGGGAAAAATGCAGCCGGAATGGGCATAACATACAAAAACAGAACACAAAGATGTTGCAATATGCCAGATACGTACAAAATTCTGCAACTATTTTAGTCAAAATGCGCCTTGCTTTTCCTCCGGTTTTACTATACCATAAAAGCAATGAGCGGGAGCGAAAGAAGCATCCCGACCTATAAAGAAGGAGAACCATTATGAAAAAAACATTAGCGTTGACCTTGGCAGCTGCAATGACCTTGAGCCTGGCTGCCTGCGGCAGTAGTGCATCCAGTGCCTCCAGTGCCGCAACATCCACGGAAAGCACATCTACCGATACTTCGGCAGCTACCTCTACGGCTGCTGAAAGCGGTACCGTTGAAAATAAGGATAAGCCGCTGGTGTGGTTTAACCGCCAGCCTTCCAACAGCACCACAGGCGAGCTGGATACGGAAGCACTGAACTTTAACGGCAATACTTATTATGTCGGTTTCGATGCCAACCAGGGTGCTGAACTGCAGGGCAAGATGATCGCAGATTACATTAAAGCACATGCTGACACCATCGACCGCAACGGCGACGGCGTTATCGGCTATGTTCTGGCAATCGGCGATATCGGCCATAATGACTCGATTGCCCGTACCCGTGGCGTTCGTAGCGCTTTGGGCACCGCAGTGGAAGGCAGCAGCGGCATTGTTTCTGATCCTGTCGGTACCAATGCGGATGGTTCCGCTACCCAGGTTCAGGACGGCACCATTGATGTGAATGGCACGACTTTCTCCGTTCGTGAGCTTGCTTCTCAGGAAATGAAGAATTCCGCCGGCGCTACCTGGGATGCCGGCACCGCCAGCAACGCCATCAGCGCCTGGGCTTCTTCTCTGGGAGATTCCATCGATATCGTTATTTCCAACAATGACGGCATGGGCATGGCAATGTTTAACTCCTGGTCGCAGGAAAATGGCGTTCCCACCTTTGGCTACGATGCAAACGCTGACGCAGTTGCTGCCATTGCCGACGGTTACGGCGGAACGATCAGCCAGCACGCTGACGTGCAGGCCTACCTGACCCTGCGCCTGCTGCGTAATGCGCTGGACGGCGTGGACATCAACACCGGTATTGCCACTCCGGATGCTGCAGGCAATGTCCTGAGCAGCGATGTTTACTATTACAATGAGGACGAGCGTTCCTACTATGCTTTGAACGTGGCAGTCACGGCAGACAACTACACGGACTTCACCGACTCTACCAAGCCGTATGGGCCTGTTTCCAGCCAGCTGGATGCCACTACCAGCCCGGAAAAGAGCGTTTGGCTGGATATCTACAACTCCGCGGATAACTTCCTGAGCGCTACTTACCAGCCCCTGCTGGAGAAATATGATGATCTGCTGAACCTGAAGATTGACTACATCGGCGGCGACGGCCAGACCGAGGCCAACATCACCAACCGCCTGGGCAATCCCAGCGCATACGATGCCTTTGCCATCAATATGGTTAAGACCGATAACGCTGCTTCGTACACTTCTCTGCTGAACCAGTGATTCAACGGCAACAGCAATAACTGACAGTTAAGTAACGGCAACGCTATTAGGGAGAATGTATTTCTCCATAGGGGAGAATGAAGTTTTCCCTAATAGCGTTTTTTTATGAAAACAGGTGAGCAGCCGTAGGGCAGTTTGCCAATTTGCAAGACGGGAGTGACGAGAATGGCAGAAGCGAAAGACGATATTGTCTTGTCAATTCGCGGTATGTGCAAGTCGTTTGGCCGCAACCGAGTACTTGATCATATCAATCTGGATGTAAAACGCGGTACAGTTATGGGGCTTATGGGCGAAAACGGCGCCGGTAAGTCTACCATGATGAAATGTCTGTTCGGTACTTATCAAAAGGATGAGGGCAAGATTTTCCTCAATGGCAAGGAGATCAGTTTTTCCGGCCCGAAAGACGCGCTGGAAAACGGAATTGCAATGGTGCATCAGGAACTGAACCAGTGCCTGGAGCGCAGTGTGATTGATAACCTGTTCCTGGGGCGGTACCCGGTCAACTCTATGGGCGTGGTTGACGAAGGGCAGATGAAGAAGAAAGCAGCCGATCTGTTCCGCAAGCTGGGCATGACTGTCAATCTGACCCAGCCCATGCGCAACATGTCGGTTTCGCAGCGGCAGATGTGTGAAATTGCCAAAGCCATCTCTTACAATGCCCAGGTCATCGTTCTGGATGAGCCGACTTCTTCGCTGACGGTGCAGGAAGTGAATAAACTCTTTGAGATGATGCGCATGCTGAAAGAACAGGGCATTGCGCTGATATACATCTCACATAAGATGGACGAAATTTTTGAAATTTGTGACCAGATTTCGGTTCTGCGTGACGGCAACCTGGTTATGACCAAGGACAGCAAGGACACCAACATGGGCGAGCTGATCACCGCCATGGTTGGCCGTTCGCTGGAAAGCCGCTTCCCGCCGGTGGACAATATCCCCGGGGATCCGATCTTGTCCATCCAGCATCTGTCCACCAAATATGCGCCTTATCTGCAGGATATCAGCTTTGATGTGCGCGAGGGCGAAATTTTTGGTCTGTATGGCCTGGTGGGCGCCGGACGTACAGAGCTGCTGGAAACCATTTTCGGCGTGCGTACCCGTGCGGCAGGGCGTGTGTATTTCCGCGACCACCTGATGAACTTCAACAATGCCCACGAAGCGATCGAGCATGGATTTGCCCTGATTACCGAGGAACGCAAAGCAAACGGCCTGTTCCTGAAGAGCGATTTGACATTCAATACTACCATTGCCAACCTGGACCAGTACAAAGGTGGCCTTGGGCTGTCAATGCCCAAAATGGTAAAAGCCACAAGCAAGGAGATCAAGGTCATGCACACCAAGTGCATGGGACCTGACGATATGATCACCAGTTTGTCTGGCGGCAACCAGCAAAAGGTCATTTTTGGCAAATGGCTGGAACGCGAACCCCAGGTCTTTATGATGGATGAACCTACGCGCGGTATAGACGTTGGCGCAAAGTACGAAATCTATGAGCTGATCATCAAGATGGCCAAACAGGGAAAGACGGTTATTGTTGTTTCCTCTGAAATGCCTGAGATTCTGGGTATCACCAACCGGATCGGCGTTATGTCCAACGGACATCTTTCCGGCATTGTGAATACCAAGGAAACAAATCAGGAAGAGCTTTTGAGACTCAGCGCAAAATACCTGTAATGGGGGATAATGATCTATGGCAACTGCAACACAAACTTCAAAAATTCTTTCGGCGGAGCAGGAAGCCAAGCTTCGCCAGCCAATCGATGAATATGTTGGGAAAATCCAGGCGCAGATCGATGAACTTCGTACTGACGGTACTGAAAAAGCTGTCAATATCCAGAATGAGCTGGATAACCTGAAGCGCGACCGCATCTATACCGCGCAGGAAAAAACGGAACGTGAGACCAAACTGAAGGCTGAATTGGCAGCGGCCAAGGCAGTTGAAGAAAAAAACAAGGGCCAGATCAACAAGCTGATCGCTGATGCCGAAGCCTATTTGAAAGCCCATTATGACAGCGACTATTACCAGGCGGTGGTGGCCAGCTGCAAGCAGGAAAAGGTACAAGCCCAGCAGAAATATCAGGCAACTGTAGAACAGCTGAAAAAGGAACACGAGACGGCGCTTTCCAAGCTGAGCAATCAGCAGGAAATCAAGGACGAAAAGTATGTCCACAAGAACCGCCTGTTCGACGCCAAAATGCAGTTGGATAAGGACTGCCAGGCAATCAAGGACCGCCGGCATGCTGCGTTTGATTACAAATATCACCTGATCGATATGCTGCGCCTGTCCAAGTTTACGGTTGGCGAGTCTCTGGCGCAAAAGTGGGAAAACTACAAGTACACATTTAATCGCCGTGACTTTTTGCTGCGCAACGGTCTGTACATTGCAATCGTTATCATCTTTATTATACTGTGCCTGATTGCCCAGTTCGGCAAGAAAGTGCCGCTGCTTACCGTCAACAATATTTTGAACATTCTGCAGCAGGCTTCGCCGCGCATGTTCCTGGCTTTGGGCGTTGCCGGGCTGATCCTGCTGGCCGGCACGGACCTGTCCATTGGCCGTATGGTTGGTATGGGCATGACTGCCGCTACCATCATTATGCACAAGGGAATCAACACCGGTGCGGTTTTTGGCCATGTGTTTGATTTTACCGGGCTGCCGGTCGTTGCACGCGTTATTTTGGCGCTGCTTGTCTGCATTGTCCTGTGCACAGTCTTTACCACCATCGCAGGTTTCTTTACAGCCAAGTTCAAAATGCACCCATTCATTTCTACGATGGCGAACATGCTGGTCATTTTTGGCTTGGTCACCTATTCAACCAAGGGTGTTTCCTTTGGCGGTATCGAAGGCAACATCCCCAGCATGATCATCCCCAAGATTGGCGGTTTCCCCACCATTATCCTGTGGGCTATCGCAGCTGTGATCATTGTGTGGTTCATCTGGAACAAGACGACCTTTGGTAAAAACCTGTTCGCAGTCGGCGGCAACGCCGAAGCTGCTGCTGTTTCCGGCATCTCGGTATTCCGCGTTACGGTAGGCGCGTTTATTCTGGCAGGCATTCTGTATGGCTTCGGCTCCTGGCTGGAATGCATCCGTATGGTGGGCTCCGGCTCCGCTGCATATGGTCAGGGCTGGGAAATGGACGCCATCGCGGCCTGCGTTGTGGGCGGCGTTTCTTTCACCGGCGGTATCGGCAAGATTTCCGGCGTGGTTGTCGGTGTGTTCATCTTCACCGCGTTGACTTACTCTCTGACCACTTTGGGTATTGATACGAACCTGCAGTTCGTGTTCTCCGGCATCATCATTCTGGTTGCTGTTATGCTGGACTGCCTCAAGTACGTTCAGAAGAAATAATCTATACCGGCTGTACGGCAAAAATTCGGCTGTGTTTATAAAAAACAGGCTGAATTTCCGGCGCTCCGGTGCCTCCCGGCATAAACCGCAGCGTATCATCAGATAACACAAAAGCATGTGCATGACAAAACAAATCGAAAATTTTGGATTTTCGAGGAGGGCGGGTGCACATGCTTTTATTTTTGACCCGCAAAATCTTTGCCGTATCCCCAAAACCGCTGCCTGTATGCAAGGCATTTGCCTTTACCCGGCGGTATGGTATAATTTGAGAAAGAAGCCGGAATGGAGGAGAGCGATGTGATCTATCTTTCGGAATTTTATTTTCCCAGCCAAAACAGCGAGGCTAACTACCTTGCCGAGTCGCCGCGGGCCAAAATGACCTGCTATGATTCTTTCTACCCCTTTGGCCTGTTTGCGGGCCGGGGCTTGAAAGCATTGGATCTGGCGGATGTGACCATTTTGTACGGCGGCAACGGCTCCGGCAAAACCACAGCGCTCAACGTGATGGCGGACGCTTTGCGCCTGCAGCGCGGGGCACAGTATAACCGCAGTGATTTCTTCCCGGATTATGTCTCCCTGTGCCAGTTCCACACCCTGCACGCCATCCCGGCGGGCAGCCTGATTTTGACCAGCGACGATGTGTTTGACTATATGTTGGATGTGCGCGCCATCAACGATAACATTGATACCCGCCGCGGCAGCCTGTTTGATGAATACACCGAGGCCCGCACCGCCAAATTCCAGATGCACAGCATGGAGGATTATGACCGGCTCAAGCAGGTCAGCGCGGCACGGCGCTATTCCAAATCTCAGGTGGCGCGCAAAACTTTGTCTCCCAACATCCGCACCCACTCCAACGGCGAAAGCGCCTTTTTGATGTTCCAGGAAAAACTGCGCGGGGATGCCCTTTATCTGTTGGATGAACCGGAAAACAGCCTTTCCGCCGCGCGGCAGATCGCTTTGGCGGATTTTTTGGCAGATTCGGCCCGGTTTTACGGCTGCCAGTTTGTGCTGGCCACCCATTCGCCGTTTTTGCTGGCAATCCCCGGTGCCCGCATTTATGATCTGGACAGTGACCCGGTGCGCACCCGCCGCTGGACCGAGCTGGAAAGCGTGCGGGATACCTTTGAGTTTTTCCAACAGCACAAGGAGGAGTTTTGATGGCGGAACGCCGATTTTATCAAGGGGAGACCTTTGCCAATTATGACCCCGGCGAGCTGCTGGAAAACGCCGAGTTCGAGGACTGTATGTTTGACCACTGCCGCTGGCTGGGCACGCGGGTGCAGAACTGCCGCTTCAACGCCTGTACCTTTGACCACTGCAATTTTTCCGGCGTGGTGTTCAGCTTTACCACCATGAAAGATGCCTGGCTGCTGAACAGTGCGTTCCGCTCCATGACGTGGGGCGGGCTGCAGGGCAAAAGCGGGGTGTTCCAGCCGTTTGGCAAAATCAAAAACTGCGCGTTCCGCTACAATGATTTTTCCGGCATGGCACTGAACGGCTTTGACTGGACCGGGGCGGAACTGCAGCAATGCACCTTTGATGATACCCGCCTTGCCGGGGCCAGCTTTTACGGCGTGCGGCTGGGCGGAACCCGGTTCACCCGCTGCGATTTGCAAAAAGCCGACCTGCGCACCGCCGAAGAATACGCCATTGATTTGGAGACCAACAAGTTGAAAGGCGCAAGGTTCAGCTTTCCTGATGTGGTAAGGTTACTGGATGGAACGGGGATTGTGATCGAGTGAGGCGCTTAAAACGACCCAACGTAAGGTGCTTTGATGAAAACCCAAATAGGAAATTGGCTTCCCTCTGAGGGGGGGCTATGCAGCGCGTAGTAATGAAATTGTAAAAAGCGGGCCTGATATGCGGGACGATGCAAGCAGCGGCCCCTACAAATCAGGGCAACACCGCACAATTCCCGCCTTGCGGCTTAAGCACCGCTCCGGCAGCTGC
>ERZ779874.2454-NODE-2454-length-15424-cov-58.448826_pt1 | contig 15424 bp, 12 predicted proteins | sample MGYA00511031_ERZ779874 | MGnify/ENA primary metagenome ERZ779874 (study PRJEB29588, sample SAMEA2156850) | human gut metagenome | biome: human gut; feature: human-associated habitat; material: faeces | place: Denmark | collected 2008/2010 ...
TCGATGATTTGGAGAACCACAAGTCGTATGTCATTTCGAAAGACGGCAAGCCGGGTCCCATCAGCGAAAAGCTCTACCACAAGCTTCGTGCCATCCAGTATGGCGACGAACCCGACCCGTACGGATGGGTGATGTTGGTGGACTGATAGACTCGATTGGGATTTATCTTAAACTAATAAAATGATGACAAAACCTTATTCAGAACTGAGGGCGGAAGCTCGTGCGGCGTTGTCCGGCAAATGGATGATGGCTGCATTGGTGAATTGAGATTTTATATGGTCATGGCTCACGCCGCTTTCTATGAAACGCTGAAAAAAGGAACAGGTAACAGAAGAACCTGCAGTGGAAGTATAACACTGTTTGTCTTTTCCATATAAAGGCGCGGAGGCACGGAAGTTTTATAAGCTTTTCGTTCTCCGCGTTTTTCATTGCCTGCGCAGGCGAACCGTTCGGATGCGGTTCGTGATTCTTCGCAGTAGGATAATCTGTGTTTCATTTGCGGATTACATTGAAAAATGTTACATTTGCCCGATAAAAATATCCGAACAGACAGTAAGAAAAATGGGAAAAGGAAAGTTAGCGAAATTTGCCGACATGGCGGAATATACGCACGTATTCGAATATCCGTATTCGCAGGTGGCGGATGCTCCTTGCGAGATGAAAGGGAGCTGGAACCGTGATTTTTTCAAGAATGATTATCCGATTGTCTTGGAATTGGGTTGCGGTAGGGGAGAATATACCGTAGGGCTGGCACGCCGGTATGCCGACAAAAACTTTATCGGGGTAGACATTAAAGGAGCGCGTATGTGGACGGGAGCCAAACAGGCACAGGAAGAAGGACTGGCGAACGTAGCTTTCTTACGCACGAACATTGAGATTATCGACCGCTTCTTTGCTCCGGGTGAGGTGAGCGAAATCTGGCTGACTTTCTCTGACCCACAGATGAAAAAGGCAACCAAGCGGCTCACTTCAACCTACTTTATGGAGCGTTACCGCAAGTTCCTCGTGCCCGATGGACTGGTACACCTGAAGACAGACAGTAATTTCATGTTCACTTACACGAAATGTATGGTTGAGGCTAATCATTTTCCTGTAGAATTCATCACAGACGACTTGTATCATTCGGGCTTAGATGATGATATCTTGCGTATCCGTACTTATTACGAGCAACAATGGTTGGACCGTGGGTTGAATATCAAGTACATCAAGTTCCGTCTGCCTCAGGAGGGCGAGCTGGTAGAGCCGGACGTAGAAATCGAACTGGATGACTACCGCAGCTACAACCGAAGCAAGCGGAGCGGACTGAAAACAAGCAAGTGATATGTAGCGTTTTTTCACCACAGATTACACAGGTTTCATTAATTAGGAATTTTAATTCTCGTGTACTCTGTGGTGAATGATTATAAATAAAATAGATTTTGACTATGACTCTTTATCCTAAATTGATTCTTGATGCGCTGGCAACGGTGCGTTATCCCGGAAACGGGAAGAATATTGTCGAAGCCGAAATGGTGGCTGACAATATGCGTATTGACGGAATGAAGGTCAGCTTTTCGCTTATCTTTGAGAAGCCGACGGACCCGTTTATGAAATCGGTAGTAAAATCAGCGGAGACCGCTATCCATACGTATGTGTCGAAAGAGGTGGAAGTGACGATTGCCACCGAAAGCCGTCAGGCGGCACGTCCCGAGCCGGGCAAGATGCTTCCGCAGGTAAAGAACGTGATAGCCGTATCATCGGGTAAAGGCGGTGTGGGCAAGTCGACCATTGCCGCTAATCTTGCCGTAGCACTTTCGAAGCTGGGCTATAAGGTCGGTTTGCTGGATGCCGATATTTTCGGACCTTCTATCCCGAAAATGTTCCAAGTGGAAGACGCGCGTCCGTATGCCGAGACCATTGATGGACGCGACCTGATTGTTCCGATAGAGAAATACGGCATTAAGCTTTTGTCTATCGGTTTCTTTGTTAATCCCGACCAGGCTACCTTGTGGCGCGGCGGCATGGCAAGCAATGCCTTGAAGCAGTTGGTGGGCGACGCCAATTGGGGTGAACTGGATTATTTTATCCTCGATACGCCTCCGGGTACGAGCGATATTCATCTTACTTTATTGCAGACTTTGGCTATTACCGGGGCGGTGATTGTCAGCACACCGCAGGAAGTGGCATTGGCAGATGCACGTAAAGGTATCAATATGTATATGAACGACAAAGTGAATGTGCCCATCTTAGGCTTGGTGGAAAACATGTCGTGGTTTACGCCCGCTGAACTTCCTGAGAATAAGTATTATCTCTTTGGTAAGGAGGGCACGAAGCGGCTGGCTGAGGAATTGCATGTGCCTTTGTTGGGGCAGATTCCCATCGTGCAGAGCATTTGTGAGAACGGCGACAAGGGTACGCCCGTAGCCTTGGATGAGAATTCGGTAACGGGGCAGGCTTTTATGGAATTGGCGCGTAGCGTAGTGGGGCAGACCGAAAAACGCAACGCCGAGCTGGCTCCCACCGAGATTGTAAAGACGCATAAATGAGTTTGATTTCACCACAGATTACACAGATTTTGAAAATTAATTATATTAATCTGTGGTGAATAAATAAAGGAGGAAAGCTTTATGAGAAAGAATTTCGGAGCGAAGCCGTGGACGTATCCACAGCCTGTGTTCATCGTTGCTACTTACGATGGAGAAGGAAACCCCGATGCAATGAACGCCGCATGGGGAGGCATTGACTATGATGACCAAATCAACCTGTGCTTGAGTGCGGGACACAAGACGGTGAAAAACCTGTTGGAAACGAAAGCGTTTACCGTGAGTATGGGTACCGTAGACCAGCTGACGGCTTGTGACTATGTAGGCATTGTTTCGGGAAATCACGTGCCCGACAAGTTTGCCCGTGCGGGATTCCATGCCGTGAAATCGGAGTTTGTCAATGCTCCGCTCATCGAAGAATTGCCGATGTCGGTAGAGTGTGAACTTATCTCTTATGACCCTGAGACTTGTCATTTGGTGGGTAAGATAATCAATGTATCTGCCGATGAGCGTATTTTGGATGAGAAAGGAAGGATAGACCCTGCCAAATTGCGTCCGATTTCGTTCGACCCTGTGCACAATGCCTATTTGGAAGTAAGCGGGTGTGTGGGAAATGCGTTTAAGGACGGTGTGGCATTAAAATAATGGTGATGCGTGACGAGGATAAAATCCGTACAGCGGAAGATATGGAACGGCAGGTATTGGCATTAGGCTTCCTGCCGTTTTTTCGATGTGGGATTCCCGGTTTCTCTATCGAAGAGCGTACGGCGTGGGAGTATTGGTTCTCGGATGAAGAAGAAGGACCGTGGGAATGGAAAGGTCCTGTCATCCGCGAAGGGCATTGCGCGTATGGCAAGTTGTACAATAAAAAAGCGGGCTATGTCAGTCTTGAATGGTTGCCTCATTTGATGAACTGGCGCCGTTCGCGCCGGTATGCCAAGGACGAGGATACGCAGGCATTGGATGATGTGGTGCTTCAGACCGTATGGGGAGAAGGAAGCGTGACTGTAAAAGAGTTGCGCAGCCTGTTAGGGTTTGCCCGTGGACGAGGACGTAGGCATCAGACCGATTTAGTCGACACGATGCAGGGGGAAGGCAAGGTTTCGCTCGAACCCGTCCTGGCGCGCCTGATGATGGGAATGCACATCGTCATCTCTGACTTCGAGTACAATATTGACCGGCACGGCAGACCGTATGGATGGGGTGTGGCGCGCTATACTACGCCCGAAGTCCTTTATGGAAAACAGGATGCCGGGTGTACGCCCGAAGAATCGTTTGCGGCGATTCATGCACACCTTTGCCACATATTGCCCGGTGTTTCAGAAAAAAAGCTTCGGGAGTTGATAGGGTGAGCGTATCGCGTTTGAAAAGAAACTGATAAAATGAATAGGAATATGAAAAGAAAACTGTTACTGATTGCGGGGTTGGCGTTGAGCGGAGTGGCCGGCGCACAGGAATCACCGCTTTGGATGCGTCATTGCGCGATATCGCCCGATGGAAGCACCGTTGCTTTTTGTTATAAAGGCGACATTTACACGGTTTCTGCACAAGGGGGGAAGGCTGTTCAGCTGACTACGAATGCGGCTTACGACATGCATCCCGTGTGGAGTCCCGACGGGACCCGGCTGGCTTTCGCTTCCGACCGTGGGGGAAGCTTGGATATTTATGTGGTAAGTAAAGACGGGGGCACGCCGAAGCGGATTACCACCCATTCGGGAAACGAAACGCCTGTAGCTTTTAGTGATAACGGACACGTGCTGTATGAGGCTTCGCTGATGCCCGACGCGCAAGACATGACATTTCCCAGTGCCCAGTTCCCGCAGGTATATCAGGTGAGTAGCGAAGGCGGACGCCACGTGCTTTACTCTTCTATCCCGATGGAAGACATTAGTGTAGGGAGTGACGGCACCACTTTGCTGTATCACGACAAGAAAGGTTATGAGGATCCGTGGCGCAAGCACCACACTTCGTCCATCACCCGTGATGTGTGGATGAGCCGGATGGAGGACGGAAAGCGGACTTATACGAAGTTGACAGATTTCGCTGGGGAAGACCGTACACCCGTAGGGAGTCCTGACGGAAAGTCGTTCTATTATCTGAGCGAAAAAGATGGGACATTCAATGTATATAAGCGGAACATGGACGGGACGGGCGAGACCCAGTTGACTCACTATACGAAGCATCCGGTACGTTTCCTTACCGCCTCTCGAAACGGTTTGCTTTGCTATGGCTATGATGGTGAAATCTATACATTGAAAGAAGGTTTACAGCCTCAGAAGTTAGCTGTCCGTATCGTGACCGACCAAACCGAACGGACGTTTGATCCGCAAATCAAGACTTCGGGAGCAACGGAAATAGCGGTATCGCCCGATGGAAAGGAAATCGCTTTCATCCTTCATGGGGATGTGTTTGTTACTTCAAGTGATTATAAAACTACCCGTAAGATTACCGATACGCCTGAGCAGGAACGTGACTTGGATTTCTCTCCCGACGGCAGGAGTCTGGTTTATTCTTCGGAACGGGGCGGATTGTGGCAGGTATATCAGGCTTCGCTTACAATAAAAGATGAGAAACTTTTCACTTACGCCACCGATATCAAGGAAGAACGTCTGACCGATAACACAGCTACATCGTTTCAGCCCCAGTATAGTCCAGACGGTAAGAAAGTGGCTTTCCTTGAAAACCGTACTACCTTGCGCGTGCTCAATTTGCAAGACAAATCGGTCTGCACCGCTATGGACGGAAAGTACGAATATTCGTATAGCGACGGCGACCAGTGGTTCGAATGGAGTCCCGATAGCCGTTGGTTATTGAGCGGATATATCGGAACAGGCGGATGGAACAATAATGATGTAGCATTGGTCAATGCTTCGGGCAATGGGGAAATCCATAACCTGACCGAGAGTGGCTATACCGATACCAATGCCAAATGGGTGTTGGACGGCAAGGCAATGATATGGGAAAGCGACCGTGCCGGATACCGCAGCCACGGAAGTTGGGGAGCGGAAAGCGACATCTACATCATGTTTTTCGACCTCGATGCATACGAACGTTTCCGCATGAGTAAGGAGGAACTGGCTTTGGTAGAAGACGGAAAGAAAGAGGAAGAAGCAGATAAGAAAGACGAAAAGAAAGAAGGCAAAAATAAAAAAGAAGACAAGAAGGAAGTAGAACCGCTTACATTCGACTTAGAGAATTGCCGTGACCGCGTTATCCGGCTTACGGTAAACTCTTCACACTTAGGCGATGCTGTCTTGACCGAGAAGGGAGACAAGCTGTACTACCAAGCTTCGTTCGAAGGTGGTTTCGACCTTTGGGAACACGACCTGAAAGAGAACAAGACCAAGGTGCTTTTGAAAGATATCGGTTATGGTTCGCTCAAGGCGGATAAGGAAAACAAGCACTTGTTCCTTTGTTCGAACGGGAGCATCCGGAAGATAGATGTAGAGAAGAGTGAGACCAAACCGGTGGAGTTTGAGGCTGTTTTCAATTACCGCCCCTATGAGGAACGCCGTTATATGTTCGAGCACGTATGGAAGCAGGTACAGGAGAAATTCTACGTGGCAGACTTGCACGGAGCAGACTGGGAAGGTTATCGCGAAGCTTATCTTCGCTTCTTGCCCCATATCAATAATAATTATGATTTTCAGGAGTTGCTGAGCGAGATGCTGGGCGAACTGAACGGTTCGCATACGGGTGCCCGTTATTATGCTCCTTCGCGCACGTTGACTACGGCTTGCTTGGGTGTATTCTTCGACAATGACTATACGGGCGACGGATTGAAGATAAAGGAAATCATCAAGCAAGGACCCTTCGATGTGAAGAAAACCGGAGTGGTTGCGGGATGCGTTATCGAGAAAATCGATGGGCAACCGATAGGGAAAGATACCGACTATTACCCGATGTTGGACGGAAAGGCGGGCAAAAACGTACAGCTTGCTATCTATAATCCAGTGGACGGAAAGCGGTTTAATGTATCGGTGAAAGCCATATCGCAAGCCCGTCAAGGAGAATTGCTTTACAAGCGTTGGGTGAAACGGAATGAAAAGTTGGTAGAGAAACTTTCGGGCGGACGCATCGCTTATGTGCATGTGAAAGGAATGGACAGTCCGAGTTTCCGCACCGTGTATAGCGAACTATTGAGCGACCGCAACCGGAATAAAGAAGCAGTGATTGTAGACACGCGCCATAACGGAGGCGGATGGTTGCACGATGATTTGGCGACTCTCCTGAGCGGGAAAGAATACCAGCGTTTCATGCCACGCGGGCAATACATAGGAAGCGACCCATACAATAAGTGGCTGAAACCTTCGTGTGTATTGGTTTGTGAGGACAATTACAGCAATGCGCACGGTTTCCCATGGGTATATAAGGAATTGAAAATAGGCAAGCTGATAGGTGCGCCAGTCCCCGGAACGATGACCGCCGTATGGTGGGAGCGTCAGATAGACCCCAGTATTGTGTTCGGCATCCCACAAGTGGGTTGTATGGATATGCGGGGGAACTATATGGAGAATCATCAGCTGGAGCCTGACATCAAGGTTTACAACACTCCCGAAAAATCCTTGCAGGGCATCGACGAGCAACTGGAAGCGGCTGTAAAAGAAATGCTGAAGGAAGCGGATGCGCAGTAAGATAAAACAAACACATAGACACGGAAACACAGAGGGAAATATAAAAAACGCTGTGTTTTGGTGCCTATGTGTTTATTTTTGTATACAGACAAATGGCTTATTTGATGTTGCCTGCCTTTATCAGGTATTCGGCAATCTGTACGGCATTCAGTGCGGCTCCTTTCTTGATTTGGTCGCCTACAATCCAGAATGTCAAGCCGTTTTCATTGCTCAGGTCTTTGCGGATACGTCCTACATAAACCGGGTCTTTTCCTGCAAGGAAGAGCGGCATGGGGTATTCTTTCTTTTCCGGATTGTCCATCAGCACCAATCCTTCGCCTTCAGCGAAAGCCTTGCGGGCTTCTTCTACCGATACGGGACGTTCGGTCTCAATCCAAATACTTTCCGAATGTGAGCGCAATGCCGGTACACGCACACAGGTAGCACTCACTTTTACATCCGAGTGCATGATTTTGCGCGTTTCATTGTACATCTTCATTTCCTCTTTGGTATATCCGTTATCGGTGAAGACATCGATTTGCGGAATCAGGTTAAAGGCAAGCTGGTAGGCGAACTTTTCTACTTTCACCGGCTCGTTGTTCAACACTTGGCGGTATTGCTCGTAAAGTTCGTCCATAGCGGCTGCACCTGCTCCGCTGGCTGCCTGATAGGTGGAAACGTGTACCCGTTTGATATGGGTCAGGTTCTCGATGGCTTTCAAGGCTACGACCATTTGGATGGTCGTACAATTCGGATTAGCGATAATACCACGTGGACGATTCAATGCATCTTCCGGATTCACTTCGGGTACAACCAAAGGAATATCGGCATCCATGCGGAAAGCGCTTGAGTTGTCAATCATCACCGCTCCGTATTTGGTGATGGTTTCGGCAAATTCTTTGGATGTGCCGGCTCCAGCAGATGCAAAGGCAATGTCAACCCCCTTGAAGTCATCGTTATGCTGCAACAATTTTACTTCAATCTCTTTTCCGCGAAAGGTGTATTTACGTCCGGCACTACGGTGAGAACCGAATAATAACAATTCATCTATGGGAAAATTTCTTTCATCGAGCACGCGCAGGAATTCTTGTCCTACGGCTCCGCTTGCGCCAACAATCGCTACTTTCATATTTTCAATTCTTTTAATTGTTAATACTTTCTTTATTCAGAGCGCACAAATGCACCTCGTGTCTGGTATGACTTTGTACAAATTCGTCCGCAAAAATAAAACATTCTGTCCGATTAATGCGGATAATCGGAAGATTTTTTCTATTTTTGTTCGTGAAATGAACCAATGACGATACCAATATATGAAAGAACTGGCAGACTTTATAGATTTTGATATCCATTTCCCTATTACTGACCCTACGTGGATTTTCTTTCTCGTGCTTGTCATTATCCTTTTTGCGCCGATTATCTTGGAACGTTTGCGCATTCCGCATATTATCGGGATGATTTTGGCAGGCGTGGTGATTGGCGAGCACGGGTTTAACATCTTGGCACGCGACAGCAGTTTCGAGCTGTTCGGTAAAGTAGGTCTTTATTATATTATGTTCCTTGCCGGGCTGGAAATGAATATGGAGGATTTCAAGAGCATCCGTGTCAAGGCAACGGTGCTGGGGCTGCTGGCTTTCATTATTCCTTTGGGTATCGGTTTTTGGACCAATATGAATATCTTGGGTTATAGTGTCGTCACTTCGGTTTTGCTTGCCAGTATGTATGCTTCGCACACCTTGATTGCTTATCCGATTGTTATCCGTTATGGCATCAACCGCCAGCGGGCGGTCAGTATTGCCGTAGGAGGAACCGCGGTGACCGATACCCTGACCTTATTGGTCTTGGCGGTTATCGGAGGGTTGTATAAGGGTGAGGCTTCGGACATGTTCTGGATATGGCTGGTGTTGAAAGTCATCGTGCTGTGCGTCATTATCATGTACACATTCCCTCGTATCGCCCGTTGGTTTTTCCGCAGGTATAGCGATAATGTGGTGCAGTATATTTTTGTGATGGCTATGGTCTTTTTAGGGGCCGGCTTGATGGAAATAGTCGGGATGGAAGGTATCCTGGGGGCTTTCCTTGCCGGATTGGTATTGAATCGGCTGATACCCCACGTCTCTCCGTTGATGAATCATTTGGAGTTTGTAGGAAACGCTTTGTTCATTCCTTATTTCCTGATAGGGGTCGGGATGCTGATTAACGTCAATGTGCTTTTCGGGCATATCGATTCGATAAAAGTGGCTTCTGTAATGATTGTGGTGGCATTATTAGGCAAATGGATTGCTTCTTGGCTTACACAGAAAATATACAGGATGCGTGCCTTGGAACGCGAATTGATGTTCGGGCTGAGCAATGCCCAGGCGGCGGCTACGCTGGCTGCTGTATTGGTGGGATATGATATTATTCTGCCTTCGGGTGAGCGGCTTTTGAATGAAGATGTTTTGAACGGAACGATTCTGTTGATATTGGTGACTTGCATCGTCAGTTCGTTTATTACGGAGCATGCGGCCAAGCGTATCGCCATGAGTGGTATGGACGTGGACGAAGAGAAAAAAGAACAGGAAAAAGAATGTTTTCTGATTCCGGTGGCTAATCCGGATACGTTGGAAGGACTGATGAGCCTGGCTTTGGTGTTGCGGGACGAAAGACTACAGGATAATTTGGTTGCTTTGAGTGTCATTAATGATAATAACGATTCGGTAAAGCAGGAAATGCGGAGCAAGCGGAATTTGGAACGGGCAGCACAGATAGCGGCTTCGACCAATGTGAGCCTGAAGACTGTCAGCCGTTTCGACTTGAATATCACTACAGGTATCTTGCATACGGCGAAAGAGTATGAGGCTACGGGAATCATCATCGGTTTGCATTACAAAGCAAGTATCGTCGATTCTTTTTTCGGGAATCTGACCGAGAACCTGCTGAAGAATACCTACCTGCAAGTTATGGTCGTGCGCTTCCTGATGCCGGTCAATACCTTGCGGCGCATTATTGTGGCGGTTCCGCCGAAAGCGGAGTTCGAGCATGGGTTTACGAAATGGATAACCTATATGTGCCGCATGAGCAGCCAGTTGGGATGCCGTGTGCAGTTCTATGCGCATCCTCAGACTTTAGGGTATATCCGCGGCTATATCCAAAAGATGCACAAAGATACGCGGGTGGTATACTCGGAACTGGATGATTGGAATGACTTGTTGCTTTTGACCGGACAAGTGACTTACGACCATTTGCTGGTTATCGTAAGTGCAAGGCGCGGTTCGATTTCATACGACTCGTCGTTCGAACGTTTGCCCATGCAGGTATCCAAGTATTTCAATAATAACAGCATTATGTTGCTTTATCCTGAGCAAAGGGGAGACCCGAACGAGAGTCTTTCATTTGCCGACCCGCGCGGGTTTGCCGAAACGCAATATTATGACAAGGTGGGTAATTGGATTTATAAATGGTTTAGAAAACATTCATGAGTGAAAACAGAGCAGACTGGCAACAACGTACCGGCTTGTTGTTAGGTGAGGAAAAGATGGAACGCTTACGGAAGGCCCACGTGCTGGTGGTAGGATTGGGCGGAGTAGGAGCATACGCTGCAGAGATGTTGTGCCGCACCGGAGTGGGGCAGATGACTATTGTAGATGCGGATACGGTACAACCTACCAACATTAACCGCCAGCTTCCGGCACTCCATTCTACGTTAGGGAAGCCCAAAGCGGAAGTGTTGGCGGAACGCTTTCGGGACATTAATCCCGATATACGTTTGACGGTACTTCCGGTGTATTTGAAGGATGAGGCTATCCCTGAATTGTTGGATAGTATGCGGTTCGATTTTATCGTAGACGCAATAGATACCATATCTCCCAAATGTTATCTGATTTATCATGCCTTGCAACGAGGTATTAAAATTGTTTGCAGTATGGGAGCGGGAGCGAAAAGTGATATTACCCAAATCCGTTTTGCCGACCTGTGGGAAACATACCATTGCGGATTGAGCAAGGCGGTACGGAAACGCTTGCAGAAAATGGGTGTAAAGCGGAAAGTTCCCGTAGTGTTCAGTACCGAACAAGCCGACCCGAATGCGGTGGTACTGGTGGATAACGAGCAGAACAAGAAGTCTACAACAGGGACTATCAGCTACATGCCGGCTGTATTCGGATGTTACTTGGCAGAATATGTGATACGCAAATTGTGAAAAAAAGACAAGTATGATTCAATTAGAAGGAATTACCAAAAGTTTCGGTTCACTTCAAGTATTGAAGGGAATCGATTTGACTATAAATAAAGGAGAAGTGGTCAGCATCGTAGGACCCAGCGGAGCGGGAAAGACCACATTGCTTCAGATTATGGGCACGTTGGATAAGCCTGATGCGGGACGCATTGTCTTGAATGAAGTGGAAGTAAACCGGTTGAAAGATAAGGAACTGGCAGCTTTTCGCAACAAGGAGATAGGCTTTGTGTTCCAGTTTCATCAGCTTTTGCCCGAGTTTACGGCATTAGAGAATGTGATGATACCTGCATTGATAAACGGTACTTCGGGGCGGAATGCGCGGAAAGAAGCAGAAGCGATGTTGGATTTCTTAGGACTGTCCGAAAGGGCTTCGCATAAGCCTGCCGAACTTTCGGGAGGCGAGAAACAACGGGTAGCGGTGGCTCGTGCATTAATCAATCATCCTTCGGTGGTATTGGCAGATGAGCCTTCGGGAAGCCTTGATACACAGAATAAGGAAGAGTTGCATCGTTTGTTTTTTGAACTGCGTGATAAATTAGGCCAGACATTTGTCATTGTCACGCACGATGAGTCGCTTGCCGCACAAACCGACCGCACCATTCATCTGATAGACGGCAGGATTAGCTGAAGCTGTATCTCAGCCAGACGGAGTTTTCACCAACGCGTTCCATGCTTTTCAGTTTCAGAAGGGTGGTTGGATAGTTTTTGTCACCGATGCCGTCGAATACGGCGGTCATTCCCGCACGTCCGTCAATGCCGGCGCCTATCACTATACTCACTTCGTCCAATAATCCGGCGCGCAGGAAAGCCCCGTTGATGTGTCCGCCTCCTACGATAGCAAGCCGTTTTACGTTGAACTGTTCATTCAGTATTTGGACGGCTTGGGATAAATCGATGCCTTCTTTTCCCATGGCTATCCATGAAATGCCTTGCTGGCGCAGGGTGTCTAAGTAGGCTTGAGACACCTTTTCACTGGTAATGACTAACAGTGGGAGTCCGTCTGCTTCATTGCCGGGCCAGCGTAATGTTCCTCTTGAGTCAATGGCGATGGTATATCCATTGGCTTCGGCGGCCTTGTAAACCGAAGGGGCGTTTGCCGGAGCAGGGTTGTCCGTTGTAAAAGGTTCGGGTAAGGCGTAATGCATTTGCATGGTTACCCTTCCTGATAGAGCCGAGTCGCAAGCCAGTTGTTCCAACGCTTCATCATATTCGTTTCCGCCGATGCGTTCGGTCATGTCGCAGTCGATGCGTCCGTCTATGGATGCCATCATGTGGCAAATGATGTAAGGTTTCATGATGTTATATTTTTTGTTACGGGAGCAAAGGTAATGGGAAAGTATAACAATGCGATTGCTGTAAGGCTCAAAATGCATTGCTGAAAGGTTCAGCTGCAGAGTGGCATATATGGAATGCCAGTTCCGGATGCATGCTTCGGTCAAGTCATATAGCTGCATTGCTTGCACGATTAGTAATCGTCACTACGTACGATTAGTAATCGTCACGCTGTACGATTAGTAATCGTATCGACGATGCAGTTATATGCCCAGGGCTGACGCATTACTTGATTCCATCATTTTGCCATGGTGCATCTAAAAGTTCTGCAAGAAACTCATCACTCCATCCCGCCATTTTTCTTTTACCCTTAAGGTTTGCTTTTCTCTTGTTGTTTTTTAGAAGCTGTTTTGAATTTATCGTGCGATGATTTGGGATGAGTTTTTGAGGCATTTTCGCTTCTGTGATGAGGAAGATAGCGGGACAGGCGACAGACGGGAAGGCAAATGCCACTACGGACGGTTCCAGCACATACGCATCCCTTGAAAAGGACGGGGCAGTGGCTTCCCACAAGGCCGTTGTCATGGATGACAAGAAAAAAGTCGGAAAGGTTCAGCCTTGGCGTCAGCCCTGGTTATACTTCATGTCACCCATGAATAAACCATGCCGATGAGGCAAGGTTATTTCAACCGGGTTTCTAAGCTGACCCCATTTCACCACAACAGACACAGAGGCACACAGGGGTCTTTAAATTTATCCCTGTGTGCCTCTGCTACCGCTACGATGAATGCCTCCTACAAACGAATGAAGAGAGCAGTCATCATTACCCTAATTCTTCGCACTCGTGAAGCCACAAAGCCGCACTTGCATCGCTTGGCATACGCCAATCGCCACGCGGACTTAACGATACAGAACCTACTTTAGGCCCATCGGGCAAGCACGAACGCTTGAACTGCTGACTGAAGAAACGGCGGAAGAAATTAGCCAGCCATTTTTTGATAGTCTCGTCATCGTATGCACCCCGGAATGCAACACGTGCCAAATAATAAATCTTAGCAGGACGGAAACCGAAACGAAGGAAATGGTAAAGGAAGAAATCGTGAAGCTCATACGGTCCCACTAAATCCTCGGTCTTCTGCTTGATATTACCATTCTCATCGGCAGGTATCAGTTCGGGACTGATAGGGGTATCAATGATATCGAGCAACGTAGCCCGCGAATCGGCATCTACCGTCTCAGCCACCCAAGTAACCAAGTAACGTACCAATGTCTTCGGAATGCCCGCATTGACACCGTACATCGACATATGGTCGGCATTATACGTACACCATCCCAATGCCAGTTCGGAAAGGTCGCCCGTACCGATAACCACCCCACCTACCTTGTTGGCATAATCCATCAATATCTGAGTACGTTCGCGTGCCTGGGCATTTTCGTAAGTCACGTCGTGTACGTCCGGATTATGGTTAATGTCCTTGAAATGCTGTAGACAAGCTTCACGAATACTGATTTCACGGACGGTCACACCCAACGAATTCATCAATGCCACCGCATTGTGATGCGTGCGCCCCGTAGTACCGAACCCAGGCATCGTAATACCGACAATCCCTTTGCGTGACATCTCCAACTTATCGAATGTCTTGACACATACCAACAAAGCCAGCGTAGAGTCAAGCCCACCCGATATACCAACCACAACCGTCTTACATCCCGTATGAACCAAACGTTTTGCCAATGCCGCCACTTGAATAGAGAAAATCTCCTCACAACGTTCTTCAAGAATCTTTCCACCAGCGGGCACAAAGGGATGCGGTTCTATCCTACGGGTCAGCGACAAGTCTTTCTCTGGAACACGCTCGGTTTGGATTACCCGTACGGAATAATCGTTAAACTGCCCTACGCTGGCGGCGAAAGTCGTATTCACCAATCGTTCTCCTTGCAAACGTTCCACATCTATTTCGCTTATAACCAATTGCTTCTCGAACGAAAACCGTTCGGAAGCAGCCAATAGGATTCCGTTTTCGTATATCAATCCGTTCCCAGCGAACACCACATCTGTAGTCGACTCGCCAAACCCGCTCGAAGCGAAAACATATCCACACAAACAACGTGCCGATTGCTGGGCAAGTAACGAGCGCAAATATTGATGCTTGCTGATATTTTCGGTATCAGCAGAAAGATTAAATATCACCTCGGCACCCTTTAACGACAATGCCGAACTGGGCGGAACAGGTGCCCACACGTCTTCGCAAAGCTCGATACCGAAACGCATTTCGGAGGTCTCGAACAGCAAATCGGCACCTAACGCAACCTGCTGCCCGAACAAACGCACCGTTGCCTCACCGCCAATAACAGAAGAAGAAGCAAACCAACGATGCTCGTAAAACTCTTTATAATTGGGAAGATAGGTCTTCGGAACAACACCTAAAATCCTTCCTTTTTGGACAACCACCGCACAATTGAGTAATACCGACTCTACACGAAGCGGCATACCTAAAATAGAAATGACATCCAACTGGCGTGTATTATTGAGTACACGCATCAATGCCATTTCAGCCTGCTCAAGCAGTAATGTTTGCCCGAATAAGTCTCCACACGAATATCCGGTAAGGTTCAGTTCGGGAAATACAATCACTTGCACACCGCTTCCTTCCGCTTTCGCTATCAAGCTTTCAGCCTGTTCCGCATTATACTGGCAATCAGCGATCCTCACCTGAGGAATAGCAGCCGCCACCTTCACAAAACCATATTTCATACGTAAATATTAAGCGTCCTACACATAAAGCAGGACAGGTTTATACTAA
>ERZ779874.2467-NODE-2467-length-15364-cov-16.085440_pt1 | contig 15364 bp, 9 predicted proteins | sample MGYA00511031_ERZ779874 | MGnify/ENA primary metagenome ERZ779874 (study PRJEB29588, sample SAMEA2156850) | human gut metagenome | biome: human gut; feature: human-associated habitat; material: faeces | place: Denmark | collected 2008/2010 ...
TCTCAAAAATATGTGGAAATTTGGGAAGCATCAAAAAGCAGCCGAAAAGTGTTAATTTTTAGAATATACTGATAGATAAAGATTTACGCTTGGATGTTTCTGGTTATTTTTGGTTGTTCTACGCTTCTAAATACACTATCTTGACTAAGGTTTAATGCTTCACGATATTTATTGTACAAATCCAGCTTAACTCCTTCTACATTAAATGCTTTAATTTGGAATCCGCCCGGTGATTTCTGCATAATATCTAATACCTCTCTATTAATAAAAGGAATAAAGACTCCCGAATCATTATATAAAGAGTAATCATTCTTCTTAATAATGAGATATGTTGGTATCCACAAATCAATCACGCCTTGTTTGAGCTTAAATGGACGCGCCTTAAGTGTGTTAATGAGTTCAGCCAATTTGCGAGGCTTCTCTTTACTACCTTCCAAAAATGCTTCACAAACATTCCAAAGATCACTGAACGATTCTTCTTTGGGTGCATCTAACTCATATGTACCGAGGAACAGTCTATGTATGCCGGTATTTTTCAACAAAGTCAAATAGATAGTTTTTTCCGGTTTAAACATACTGTCCTCAAATCCCAGATTGTATTCAGTAGAGTTCTCTAATAAATGAGATAAGTAGTTGACACGAGCTAGAGACATTGCACCGCTCGGCTTATGCTTATTCACCATCTCATTGATATATATAGGTGTAGAGAAATAAACCTCATCACATATACGAGATAAGAATTTATTAAAGCTGGTCTTAGAATCAATCTGGAACTCATTTCCTCGATACACCCAAACGACATCTTGGCTATATCTAAATAATGCATCTAACACACTCGCATTAAGCAACCCTCGTTCATGGTTCATCAAAGCTTTTAATTCTCGATGAGCAACTTTGTCTGCGCTATCAACTATATTTTGAACATAGGCAAGCTTATCTAACATCCAAATATGATCAATAACTTTATCAGTTCGCTTAAAATAAGCATATAATATAGCCTCTTCGACAGTACTGGTCTCTTGTTTGAGCTTCTCTAATGTCAATGATTCATTAAAGACAAGATTAATATATCCGTCAATCTCATTTTGAGGTTGTTTATTAATTGGATAGTCCGATATAACATACTCAAAATATCGAGGTGTCCCCTTACGATAATATGCAGCATTAGCAAACTCTACGGGAAGAGAGAAATTCTCAAGAAGTTTATCAACAACATCCTTAGAACGAGGTACGATTCCAGAGGCTTTTAGTAATTCACTTTCAATGTTGACGTCAGTACCCTCAAACAAAACATATTGCGACTTATATTCTGCATAACGGATTATTTTGTGCTGTGCTAACAAGTCAATCACACCCTCTGGAGATATAATTCCTAACGCATTCTTAGCATACAATGACAAATCTTTTTTAGTAAAGCTTACACCAGCATTACCGAATAAATTTATCATGCCAATAGTCTTGACAAGCTTAATTGCATCGTCTGCAACTTCTGTGTCAAACAGTCCTTCTACTCGCTCCAAAGAGACTCGAATACCTGCCCATGCTGCCGAATCGAGGTTAATCTCAGAAAGGAAAGAGTGGAAGTTATATATGTCGTAGTCATATACATCCGCTAGATTATAGGTAGTATGTTCACTATCTTTAAAGGACTGTAAAGAACCTCCGCCAGTCGATTCAAGAAATGAAAACAGAGTCCGTTCATTTTGGCCATATCGTTGAATCGACAATGTTAATGCATGGGCAGCAAATAAATCCAATGGATATAATCGTTCTGCTGTATCTTCATATTTAATTGACGGACTCGCAAACTTTGTATTTTGCGCTAAATCATATATTGATCTAAAACCATTGTTAAGGACGGATCTAGATGTACGCTCTATTCGTTTGGCTGCTAGATATAACAGTTGTTCAACTGGCTCATTGAAGACAATTTCCTGAAAGCGGCCTTTCACCTTATTCCATTCATGACGCTGAGATTCACTTAATATGAGAGCGTATGAATTGAAATTCTGATGAAGTGTTGTAAGTAAAATTACATTACGTTTCTCGCTGTTAATAAACTCAGTAAACTTCTGAAATACATACAGTTCTCTCTCTGGATTATTTTTCGCGGCATACTCTAATAGCTTACCAAACTCGTCTATGACAATAAAAACAAATTCATCCCTTTTCTCTGCTTTAGCAAAAAATCGGGATAGATTCTCAAACAGATTCTCAGAAGCCGAATCGGGGAAGAGATGTTCAGTCAACAGGCTATGTAATGATGTATAATCTCCAACAATTTTGTGGAATCGGAAACGACTATATCCATTAAATTGACCCTTATTTGCTACTAGAACATGAGAGTTATTCACCAAAGAATCCTCTAAGGCCAAAAGAAAACTAGATTTACCTGTTCCATAAGAGCCAATAATATTAAATGAGTGAATCCCTGTATTGAATGCATCGATAATGCGTCCCACAACGCCAAGAGCATTTGGCGTTACAATATAGCTCTTTGGGTCAAAAGTGCTATGTTCTATATTTATTGAGAGGGTATATTTCATATTACTCAGTCAAGTAGTGGTTATTGAGTATCGTATCTTTGGATAGATTTTCTCTAATCTGTAATTCTTTAATACCCGCAACATCAGAAAATACTATTTGGGTAGGGTATAAAACACACAACTGTTTTATAATACTTAACAAATCATTATTTGTTAAGCAAAACATTAGTGCCAAGTCTTTCATGGCCTCAAATGATATGCTTTTGCTATCAGGAAATTGAACAAGCAATGCAAATAAAAATATATTAGCTGGGATGCTATTACGAGTATAAGGGATGAATTTACGGCTGCTAGCCTTATAGAAACTATTAGACCTTTTTTGGTGTTCTATAAGAAACTTAATAAATATACTAAGCAAACAAAGCGGCTCAAAAAGACGACATTGCAGTTCCGTAATGTATTATCTACCGCCAAAGACCCCGAAAAGACTTTTTTTGAGGATTTGCCTCGTGCTTTGGGTTTCAAGGATAGTGTCCTCGCTAGTAATGATGAGGTTTTGAAGAGCTATGTAGATCTATTGCAGAATGCGATAAGAGAGCTTCGGAGTTGTTATGTTAATCTGATTGGGCGCATTGAGAATGCGCTCGTCGATTCGTTGAGTTTAAAATCGACAGACTTTATTCAATACAAAAAAGAATTAGAGGAACGATACTCTTGCCTCAAAACATATTTGCTAACTGATAAACAAAAGGCAATACTCAACAGAATATTATCTCCGGCAGCAGATAAGGTTTCTTGGTATCAATCGTTGGCATATGTCATATTAGATAAGCAGCTTGAAAATTTGCTTGATGAAGAAGAAGCGTATCTGATAGATAATTTGATCCATTTGTTCAAAGAGCTGGATAAATACATAGATATTAGTCGTCAGAATCTTGAACATGAGGACAATTTTATTCGGATAGAAATGATCTCAAATGATGGAGCAATATCACCTCAAGTAGTACGGCTTAATAAGAACAAGATTGATGTTGCACAAAAAATTGAAAAACAAATAGATAAACTGTTATCGGGAGACAGTGAGGTCGATGCATATGCTTTGTTAATGATTCTTAAAAGGAGGTTGGGAGATGAGTAAGGTAAGACATGTCTTAGGTATATCAGGCGGCAAAGATAGTGCAGCACTGGCGATCTATTTGAAGCGGTTGTATCCTCAGCTTCCTATAGAGTATTATAATACTGATACAAAATGTGAATTGGCAGAAACTGAAAAATTGATTGAGAATCTAAAATCATATTTAGGGCATATTGAGATATTGGTTGCGGCCGAAGATAGCCCTGAACCAACTCCATTTGATCATTTTCTTAAAATTAGTGGGGGATATTTGCCGTCGCCTCAAGCTCGGTGGTGTACACAAAAAATGAAGCTGGCAGAGTTTGAGCGATTTGTGGGTGATGATCCTACAATATCGTATGTTGGGATTCGAGGTGATGAGGATAGAGAGGGATATGTTTCAACCAAACCTAATATTCAGGCTATATTCCCATTCCGGAAAAACATTTGGAGTATAGATGTGATTCATAATGTTATGCAAAATAGCAACATAGGTGTGATTTCATCTCTATACAAAAAGTATGCGTCTAATGATATATTGGATGAAGCTCTGCAGATTATAGAGATTCCTACATCAAAAAAATTCTTATTCAGCCGGAAGTTCAATGCTTTATTGGATTTGAGTGTTAAGACCTTTAATAAGGTGGTCTTTGAATATCTCAAGACAACTGATTATCCCGTAGGAAAGTTAGAGGATTTTCCTCTAATAGATAATGAAGATATCTTGGTAAAAGAAGATATTTTCAATATTCTAAAAGATAATGGAGTCGAGGTGCCAGCCTATTACAATCCAATTCCGTTCGAGGTTGATGGGGAAGTAGGGACATACAATAGAAGTCGTTCTGGATGTTATTTCTGTTTTTTTCAGCAACGTATAGAATGGATATGGCTTTTGGAACAGCACCCGGACCTTTATAAAAAAGCGATGGAATATGAAAAGGATGGCTATACATGGATTCAAGGTGAAACGCTAGAGGAGTTAAGTCGGCCAGAGCGAGTTCGCCAGATCAAGCTTGATCACATCAAGAAGCAGGCTAATTTAAAAGGTAAAAATTCAAGTGGCCTTTTAGTGGATATGTTTGACGATGACGATGAAATACCTTGTGCTAATTGTTTTATATAATTATTATGGCTGGTTATAGGGCTTTTCTTACTGAAGATTCAGAAAATTATAAATATAATTTGACATATTATCACAATCCCAATAGGTGGAGAGATAATATTATAGCTTTAGACAATCCTATAAGAAATGTAGAGAATTGGTCTGCCGAAATAAAATATCTAAATGAATCAAATGATGATTTATCAGACGATATTAAAAACTTGCCAAATGATACGGGTGGTATTTATGTGTTTTATGTAAAAGGACTAAACCTATCATTTATGGAAAACTATATCCTCTATATTGGTAGGTGTCAATATACAGACACACAACATATTAGAAAGCGAGCTAAGGAATATTATAAGGATACTAGAGATTTAATTGTGGAAATGTTTAATAGATGGAAAGATTTTTTATATTACAGATATTATCCAGATACAGATAATGATAGGATAAAGAACAATGAGATTCAATTAATTCGGGCAATACTTCCCCAATATAATGAGGTAATTCCTGATCAAATAGATATTTGTGATAGTATTCCTGCATTTAGTTAACAGAATATGAAAATACCAGCAATAAAAGGGAAAATAGGAGAAACTATATATTATATAGCAAATCTTACATTTCAACAAATCAATCAACTCGTAAAAAGGGTTGACTCAGAATTACATACGTCTACATCTTTGAGGGAGGAGATACAACGTTCACTGTCTGATAATTATATTAAGATAAAACAATATATTTTAAATAGAGAAGACCATTTTTTCAACTCATTGGTTTTAGCTGTTTACGATGGACAACCTATATGGACTGAAATAAGATATGAGTTGGAGGAAGAGTGGTATCATAATGTCGGAGTTTTACATTTCAACGGAGAAGAAAAGATTTTTCCGGTTGATGGGCAGCATCGTGTAGAAGGAATAAAAGCCGCTTTAAAAGAAAAGCCAGAAATAGGTTCGGAAACAATAAGTGTTATTTTAATAGGGCATAGTAATTCTACAGAAGGAATGGAAAAGTCGAGAAGAATATTTTCCACCCTTAATCGATATGCTAAACCTGTTAGGCTTGGGGATATCATAGCTCTTGATGAAGACGATGTTGTTGCCATTACAACTCGTATTTTATTGGAGAGTTTCCCCTTATTTATGGGCGATAGGATAAAAGCAAGCAATTCAAAGTCAATTCCGGCTAGTGACAAGAAATGTTTTACTACATTAATGACCTTATATGATTGTAATGTAGAGCTATTAAAATATTATAAGTTTAACGGCCATATTTCGAGTGGTAAACTAAAGGATTATCTCAGAGTTCGACCTGATGATGAAACAATATCAGGTTTCTATAACTTCTTATCTGAATTTTGGAGAGCCTTTGAGAATTGTTTCCCTGAGATTGGAAGTTATATAGAGAATACTTCTCCAAATGCCGCTGAATCGTATCGAGATTCTGTTAGCGGAGGAAATATATTATTCAGGCCTATTTCACTTTATCCATTTATATCAGCAATATCAACGCTTGCGATAAGGGAACCTAGGCACAATGTTATTAGCGTCATGGAACAATTTAGAGAAATTGAAAGGATTGTTTCTGCTGAACCATGGAACAAGGTGATTTGGAATCCGACAACTAATAAAATGGTAATGAGGAACCAAGCTTTAGTAAAATACCTGTTTATGCACATGTACAGTCATGACATATTGACGAATAAAGAAGAAAGGGCTTTGAGAGCTAAATATGCTTTAGTTCATAATATATCAATAGATGACGCAATAGAACAGTTAAATCACATATCAATACATAATGCTTAAGTCAGATATCATATGGCCTGAACATCGGCGATACAAATCGCGTACAGAGTGGGAACCGATAGGTTTCTTCTCCGATTGTTTGTGCAATACGACGCATTTTGATCTTATGCTTGGGTTCTTTTCTTCATCTGCGATAAGCGTACTCGCTAATGGATTCGCAGTATTCCTTTATAATGGAGGAAGGATGAGGCTTATTGTTAATGACATCTTAACTGAAGAAGATAAGAATGCTATTTCAGATGGAACTGGTGATGTTGAAATACCTTATTTTGATGTGTCAGACATTCGAAAGATTAAAGAAACATTGACAGAAAGAGATAATCATTTCTTCAACTGTTTAGCATGGCTCATACGGCATAATCGTCTTGATATTAAAATTATAGCACCGAAGAATGGTATTGGCATATCGCATACCAAGTCAGGAATATTCTCTGATGGTATTAATGACGTTGGATTTGATGGTTCGTGTAATTTTTCTCGGACTGCATTGGTGGACAATATAGAAAGTCTGACCGTTTCATGTGATTGGGACGGCGATGTAGATGTTGCTAAGATCAAATATATAAAGGATGATTTTGAGAAAGTCTTTCAAGAGAGAGATGACACTGTAGTTTATTTATCGGCAGACAAGATTAAGACTCATATTACAGAGAATTATCCAGATAAATCTATATCTGAACTGCTTGAATCCGAATACAATATTTTAAGGAATCAATATTCACAAAATATCTCTATACGTATTGCCAAAGCTTTAGATAATGCCAAAGAGCGATTGGAGGTAATTCTTGATAAGCTCAAGGATGGAAAATACAAAGTAGATGTTTTGAAAAACCACGAGCCACATTTCCCATATCCAACTGGACCAAGAGACTATCAAGTACAGGCTTTTGTGAACTGGAAAGATAACAAACAGAAAGGATTATTTGCTATGGCAACAGGTACAGGCAAAACTATTACATCCTTAAACTGTCTACTTGAAATTTATAAGAAACTAGGTTATTATAAAGCACTTATATTAGTTCCAACTATTACACTAGTTGAACAGTGGGAAAAAGAATGTGAAAAATTTAATTTTGGCAATATAATCAAAGTCTGCTCCAAATACGGAGGGTGGCAAACCTCGCTGGCAAACATACGAATGTTGGAGTTGTCAGATCCAAACAACAAATTATCGTATGTGATTATTTCTACATATGCATCTTTTATTCGACCGGCCAATTTTTTGGAATTAAATCAATTCCCAAAGGCTAAATTGTTGCTTATTGCTGACGAGGCTCATAACATGGGTGGAGGACTTGTTGCAAAACGATTGAATGATATTAAATATTTGCGACGGATAGGACTGTCTGCTACACCTGAGCGACAGTTTGATTAAGAAGGAAATTTGCGATTAATGTCATTCTTTGGATGCGATAAAGAATTCACTTTTGAGTACTCAATGGCAGAGGCCATTAGAAACAAAGCATTGTGTAAATATTATTATTATCCTCATCTAGTGGAATTGACTCAAGATGAAATGAGCCAGTACATTGAACTGTCGAAGAAAATTGCAAAAATCATTAATAGGACCGATGACGATAGTCGAGAAATCTTAAAACGACTTTTGCTGAAACGAAAGCAAATTATACATAAAGCAGAAAATAAGAAAAGAGAATTTGAAGCAATATTAAAAGATCATCTAAATAAAACCGGTTCTTTAAAATATACGTTAGTATATGTTCCTGAGGGGAACCAATTAGATGATCAAACCGCAGATATTTTCGATACGGTAGAAGGAATTAAGGATGATGAAGATACACTGCATCTTATTGATGAATATACACGTATCGTAAGAGATATTGACCCGCATATAGTTGTACGTCAATTTACATCAGAATCCATTGACCGTGATTCAATGTTGTTTGATTTTGCGAATGGGAATATTGATGTTTTAACGTCAATGAAGTGTTTGGATGAAGGTGTTGACGTACCACGTAGCGAATTAGCAATCTTTTGTGCCAGCACGGGAAATCCTAGACAGTTTATTCAGCGCCGAGGCCGTGTGCTGAGAACACATAAAGATAAACGATATGCTGTTATTCATGATCTTGTAGTAATTCCAGGTGTGAATTTCGATCCGGAATGCTATGAGTTGGAAAAGAGTTTAGTCTTAACCGAAGTAAAACGAGTCCGAGATTTTGCACTCCTTTCCGAGAATTGTAATGATACACTAAATATTTTAGATGATGTATTAAATCGATATCAAATATCACTTTTTAATTGATACTACTATGGCTACTCATTACACAAATGGAGACAGAATACTGCAAGCAGTATTGGCCGATCCTAAACTTGCCGAATTGGGCGAGTATACACCAACTGGAGATGAAACAGTTGCAGACGCTCTTGATTCTGAAAATGCCACAATACGTGCTGTTGCCATGATTATTGATGGGAATGAGAATCAATATACCCCTAAAGAAATATATACTCAGGTGTCTAATTATCTTACCTCTAGCATATGAAACTAAATAAAATTATTATAAAGAATTTTCGCAGCTATTACGGTGAAAATTGTTTTGAACTGTCGGATGGTTTAACCCTTGTTATTGGAGATAATGGTGACGGCAAAACAACCTTCTTCGAAGCTCTAGAGTGGTTATTTGATACTAGTAAGGATAATAAAAGCGAAAGTAATATATCCGAGATGCGCAAAGCCGAGATGGGGATTGGCGATAGTGATGAGGTATCTGTAACTATGACTTTTGACCATCGTGGAGAAAAGGAAATTTGTAAAAAATTCATTTTCGAAAAAGATACTAATGGATCTGTTAGAACAAGAGATTTTTCTTTTGTTGGATATGAGATTGTGGGAGCAGAAAGGTATAAGCGAGACGGAAAGATATTATTAGAATCCTGTTTTGATACTGTAATACGCCGATATTGCTTATTCAAAGGGGAGCGAGAGTTAAATGTTTTTGATAATAATACTGCTCTCAAGACATTGGTTGACACATTTTCTGGAATCAAACAATTCGATAATCTTGTTGAGTTGACTACGTATTTTGAGCAACAATCTGATAACTTAGTTACCAAAGAGTTAAAAAAAGATAAAAAGCAGGAGGAGGTTATTAAGCGACTTGAATATGAATTGAGTAAAGTGCAATCTGATATTTCTGATGTTCGCCATGATATTAGTATCAAAGAGAAGGCTGTATCAGACTATGAGACCAGATTAAGAGTTCTGGAGGAGAATCAGGATGCTTGTGAGAATTTACAGGATATAAATGCTCGAATTGAGCAGAAAAAAATAGAACAGCGTAGACTGATGGGTTATATCAATCTAGACTATAATGCCATGCTACTGGATGATATGTGGATTCTTAGAGCATTTCCTTCTATTTTAAGCGAATATCAGAAAAAAGTTTCATCTCTTAGTCGTGAGAAGAGAAAATTACAAAAGGCAGAGGACGAAAGAATTGCTGTTGAGAAGGGGAAACAAGAAGCAATAAAGGAAATCCAGAAATTGGCCAATGATGCTACACCTCTCCCGTGGAATCTTCCTGATAAGGAGACTATGCAGGAGATGATCGATGATGAAATCTGCAAAGTTTGCGGGCGGCCTGCAGAAAAGGGAAGTGACGCATATAACTTTATGGTTAATAAACTTAATGAGTATCTTGATCATATTCGTAAAGAATCAGAGGCTGCTCAACAGCAAGAGACTCCAATTAAGCCTCTCTTTGAGAACACATACATAAATGAGCTGCATACACGTAGCATTCAGTTGAGTGGTGATACAGAGCAGGAATTGATGGGGTTGGCAACCGCTATTGCCGATAGGTTATCTTTTGTGCAAAGCAGAAAGCAGGATTTGGAGAGAGTAAATAAAGACCTTACAGAGGCAGAAGATGCAAAAATGCAGCTCCTTATTCAGACCCCTGATCTTACGGAAGAGATGCTTATCAAGAACTTTAAGGATTTTAAAGGCCTTTCTGATAGCAGCAAGCGAGCATCATTAGATCTTCAAGAATTGAATCATGAGCTTGAAGTGTTAGAGGCCCAAAAGCAGGAACTAAAAGAACGACAAAATCAGATAGTCCCATCAAATGGAATCGTAAGAGTTTATCAGAAAGTTCATATTACGCTTGAACGAATCATGAAAGCGTTTGAGGCGGCAAAGAATAGAAATGTAGAAGAATTTATTCAAACCCTTGAGGAGCAGGCTAACATATATCTCAAGAAGCTCAATGCTGATGATTTTCGTGGCGTTATTAAGATAAAAAGAACCGCAGACGGTTCAGCACGAATAAACCTATATAGCTCTAATGATACCTTGATAGCTAATCCAGGTGGTGCTCAAAAGACCACGATGTACATGTCTGTCCTTTTTGCTATATCAAAGATTACTACTCTTAAGAGGGATGAAGATTATCCGTTGATTTTTGATGCTCCGACTTCATCGTTTGGAGAATTCAAAGAGGATATATTCTATAATATTATTGATAATATTGATAAGCAATGTGTTATCTTTACGAAAGATCTGTTGAGATATGATAGGGACACGGAAAAGCGAGAACTTGATTTTGATAAGATAAATCAGCTTTCTTGCTCTGTTTATCGTATACAGAAAGCTCCAGGATATGATGAAGAAGATTTGTCAACTATTAGAACAATAACCGAAAGAATTAAATAGATCATGGCAGAGAAACTATATGATTTATGGGCAAAACGTAATCCTAATTGGGAGAAACGTTTTGAAGACTCTATCATTAAGAACTTCAGTGATTATGGTAAGGGTGTAACTACGTTAGGAGAGGCCAAGGGAAAACTGTTTGGTGCTGGTTACGAAGTTTTCATCATAGCATTTTTTATTGGTCTGTATTACAACCAAAGACGGAAACTCATAGATGATAGCACGAAAATTAAATCGTTAGGACAACCTATTCAATATTGGGGTAATATTGATTCGGTAAAAGGAAGAAAAGCCTATCCTAAATTGAAGGAGTTTATTTTTACAGCATTAGTTGCTAAAACCGATTTTGATTTTATAGCGCTTGATAAAGGTCTAGTAACACCTCGTAAAGCAGTTGATGCCTTAATGCAAACAATGGAAGAGTATGCTAATTGGGGCTTCCATTTTATGGAAGACAAATTGATGGATAACCCTAATTACTTTTATAGAGAAACGGCTTTTCTTGAGGTCTTTTTAACTTTTGACGCAAGTACAACAGAGTCGGCCGAAGATGAACCTGAGTCGTTAGATTAGAATGTAATATGCTAACTGTCAGTGTACTTGTTGTGCTTTGGGAGCTTGTAATGAAGTCAGAAATGACGATGCGGTAGTGCTATAAATTTGTCACTACCGCATCTAACAAACACTTCAATCAATAGAGCAAATCATATCTTGGAGATTTACAAGATAGGGAATTGATGCGTGACAGAGTTATATATAAACATTATGTGAGCCGTTGCCGCAACGTATTAGATGATTTTGATATATAGCAAAAAATATAGAAATACGGATCGGTACAGCTGAATTCAAGACCTTTCAATTAGAGGAAAATGAAGACTTAGTTCCGATAATGTGCCAGAATGAAACCATCTGGTGTACTCAGAAAGTTATAGAACAATTATTTGACTGCTCTACAGACAATATTGGACTTGCCTTGAAAAATATATATGAAACAAGATGCAATTACAGAGATTTTCTCAGTAGTTCAAGCGAACGGTGGAAAACAGTAATTAGTATTTAATACGTATTATAGTAAAAGAATGGGCGAAATATCAATAAAATTCTACTGCTAAATTTATCATTTATGAAAATTGATTCGATAAAAATAAAAAACTTTAGATCAATTAAAAATGCTTTCATTAGGATGCATAATATTACCGCTATTGTCGGAGAAAATAATGCGGGAAAAACAGCAATATTAAAAGCTTTGAATGCTGTTTTGAATTTTCATGAGGAAGAATCTAGTTTTAAAACATTAGCACATCGTTTTGCCCCTAAAACTAATTCGTATATTGAAGTCACATTTGATGATGTTCCTAATAGTTATAGACAATATGTTACAAATGGTAAAATGACCATTTATTTCTGCTATAAATATTCCGCTTGTAAACGGATTATTTATGTAATTGATACCAATACAAATCAAGAAAAATTCATAGATGATGATTTTATGAATGAACTCTCTGAGAAAATAATGTATGTATACATTCCTGCAGATAGAACAACAGGTGATGTTGTTTGGGAGCGAGATTCTATTTTTAAACGCTTAGTTACTAACTATATTGCACAACATACAATAAATAGAGATCGCATATCTACTCACGTGCGTACAGCGACTGCGAAGATTCATTCAATTGCTTTAAAGAATCTGGAAAAAGAAATTAATGGTCTATATATGCAAGATAAGAATGTTGACTTCAAAGTCACATTTCCTTTAGACATAGATTATAAAGTGTTACTAAACAATGTAACATTATCTTTGACAGAACATGGTAATAGTTATCCTATTCAAGAATGGGGAAGCGGAACAAGAAGTCTTGCGATTATAGCATTGTATAGAGCTCATGCATTACTTAGGAAATCCAATATTGTACTGGGTATTGAGGAACCAGAGATAAACCTTCATCCTCAAGCACAAAAAAGATTTATAAATTCGTTGCGTGATAAAAGACATGATAATGAAACTCAATCCATATTTACCACTCATTCAACGGTTTTGGTCGATTTACTAAAACATGATGAAATCGTTTTAGTACGCAGAAAAAATGATGATAAAAGAGGTTTTATATCTGATGTTTGGCAGTTGCCAGATGATTTTTGGCAGAAGTATGAATTAAATGAATTCAAGCATTACCAATATTTCACATATAAGAATAGTGATTTCTTCTTTTCGAAATTTATCATTGTAGGTGAAAGTAAAAATGATTGTCAGATTTTTGAAACACTCTTAACCCCTTCAATAGGTGCAAAAAGTTCTGATATCAGCTATCTAGATGCAGGAGGTACATCTTCTATCCCGTATCCATATTTCCTGCTCAAAGAGTTAAAGATACCATTTGTTTTAATTGTTGATAGAGATTATTTCTTTGATTATTATAATAATAACACACTTGACAACAGTAGGGATGAACATACTGGTTTACCTATTTATTCAAAAGTACTCAAACACAATTCTGTTTTAGATGATTTATTTTCTACAGAGGCTGTTAGGGCTACAATAGAAAATTCTCACATAGGAGGCTATCGTACTTTCTTCAATCAAATTAAGGATTATCGGATTTTATCAATGAACTATTGTCTTGAAATGGATTTAACATGCTCAAAGAAGGCTAGGGAGCAATACTATAATCTACTACACATACCTGCAGGCAATCAGTCACAAAAAACATTATTAATTAATAATAAGAAATCTATTAAAGACATAGAGAAAATAACTACTGTGTTGAAAAACATACCAAACAATGCTCTTCCTGAGAGTTTTAAAAAAATAAAAAATCATTTGATTGAGTTAGTGAATGAATATGTAAAAGCATAATAAAATTCACCAGATTTATAAAATAATTCCCCCATATCCGGCAAGACTGGCGGACTATTAGCGGTCGCACGAGGCGACCGCTTTTTGTATGCCTGTTTCATGACTTTATCGTCTTAATCCTGTTCTCGGTTTCTTGCCCAATAGGAGGGTAGCAGCACGTGCACAGCGACGGGCCCATTGCAGGTCGTCATCGTCCTTGTCCCGCCAGGGAAGATCGCTTTGCGAACCTCCGCCACCACCTCCGGTAGATACGACAGGCGTGTCAAGCATCCCGACAAAGAGTGCTACGGCTATGTCGGTCAGCTCGCTGCTGTTGGCAACCTCCCGGTAGTCGAACTCTTCATTGAAATAGTCAAGTACCCGCTCCGGGATATAGAAACGCTGTTCCGTTCCGCTATGGGAAGAAAGCGTGTAGGACACCGAGCCGGAACGATAGTGAGTATAGTCGTCCATATCGGCTGTCGGTCTTCTAACAGGTTCTGGTCTATGGATTTGAGAAGTATTGACCTGAGCGGCAAGTCTCTCCCGGTAGTGTAGCTTTTGCCAGGTTCGGGGAAGTTTGGAAATCATCAGGTTACGGGCCACTCCCAATTCAGAAGCCTTGTATTTGGCGTTTCCTTTAAGGATCGCATATCCACGGAGAACATCTTTCTTATCTTTCCGTTCATATACGGAATAGCCTCTCCGGGCAAGTGCCTTCTTGTATTCTTCCCATGACCACGATGGCATGGTTCTCAATACCTCCATGCACTCTCTGCTTACTTCCGGAATGTTGCGACTTCGGATTTCTTCCGCAGTCTTCCAGCCACGTTTCACTGCAACTCGCTCGGCTGCACGTTGTGCCCGAAGATGAATGTTATGGTCATTGTTGATGTTCCCGTTTTCATCAAAGCGGCAAATTGCGGCATGGAGATGGGGAACTTTCCCTTTGGATTCCATGTGCAGGTAAACCGTGTATTTGCTGTTTGCCAGATTGGTCGGGCTGGAACGGACTTTCCCGTCCTTGCCGGTAATCGTTTGGTTATCGAACTCTTCGACGAACTCGTGCCAGAGCTTTTGCCAGTCCTCAATGTCATAGAAACTGGTATGCTCAGGCGATGGACTCAACTCTATTCTGATAATGGAATTCTTTATCGGCCGATACTGGGAAAGGGTCAATTGCATGGAGTTCCATATTCCCATAGCGTCCAGATCAGGGGGCAACAGATTGTCCAATACCCGATATATTTTTTCCGGATGTTTCTTGTGTTTTGATTCGCCAGTAATATAGGGACTGTCGTAAAAAGAATAAAACTTTATAATGAATTGATTGCCAATGTAAT
>ERZ779874.2469-NODE-2469-length-15351-cov-9.450183_pt1 | contig 15351 bp, 8 predicted proteins | sample MGYA00511031_ERZ779874 | MGnify/ENA primary metagenome ERZ779874 (study PRJEB29588, sample SAMEA2156850) | human gut metagenome | biome: human gut; feature: human-associated habitat; material: faeces | place: Denmark | collected 2008/2010 ...
GCCTGGCCGCGCACATCCGCAAAATCGGGGCCAAGCCACTGCCCGGCGGCATCGTATCCTGTGCGGCTGGCGGGGCTGAGCTTTGCCTGCCCCGCCAGGTGGCGGATCACATCCGCAGCGCTGCGGGCGGGGTAAACTGTCAGCTGCTCGGCCACGGCGGCTTCGGCGGCGTTTTCGGCAGGAACAAACAGCTCGGTCACGCCCGCCTTTTGGGCGGCAAGGGCCATGGGCAGGGCACCGGCAATGGGGCGCAGTGTGCCATCCAACCCAAGCTCACCCAAAAATGCCTGGTGCGGTTCTGGCTGTGGGATGTACTGCTGCGCCGCCAAAATGCCGATGAACACCGGCAGGTCATACAAACTGCCGGTCTTGCGCACATCGGCGGGGGCCAGGTTGACGGTAACATGGCTGGCGGGCCAGGGGCAGTTCAGGTTTTTGATGGCGCTGCGTACCCGCTCACTGCTTTCCTTCACGGCGGAATCCGGCAGGCCCACCATGGCAAATTTGGGCAGACCGCCGCTGATGTGGGTTTCCACGGTAACGGGGTAGCCATCCAGCCCCGTTACCCCCAGGCTGACAACGTGTGCATACATGGCGCAGCCAACTCCTTTTTTTCAACAAATTGCGTACTTTGATTATTTTCAGTATATCCTGTTCCGCCCGCGGCGGCAAGCATATTTTTTGTGCCCAAAATCTGCCTTGACGCTGTAGGGCAAAAAAACAGGCAAAGCCCCGGCAAAAAGCCGGAATTCCAGCTTTTTTTGATTGACAACGCAAACTAAAATTGATATATTTAATTTGAACAAGTAAATTTACCCAAAACTTTTACAGGGTAAGAAAGTGATGGTGTCCAAAATGTATAAAGAAATGTACAGCCGTTGGCTTGCTGCCAACCTGGATGACCCCGACCTGAAGCCGGAGCTGGAATCGATTCAGAACGATGACGCTGCCATTCAGGATCGTTTTGCCGTTGCCCTTAAGTTCGGCACTGCCGGTCTGCGCGGTGTGATCGGCGCCGGTACCAACCGCATGAACGTGTATGTTGTGCGCCAGGCTACCCAGGGCCTTGCCAACTGGGTCAAGACCCAGGGCGGCACCCAGACCGTTGCTATCAGCTATGACAGCCGCATCAAGAGCGATGTGTTTGCCAAGGCTGCTGCCGAAGTTCTGGCCGCCAACGGCGTAAAGGTGCGCATTTACAGCGCCCTGATGCCGGTTCCCGCACTGAGCTTTGCTACCCGGTATTATAACTGCAACGCCGGTATCATGGTAACGGCATCCCACAACCCGGCCAAGTACAACGGCTATAAGGCCTACGGCCCCGATGGCTGCCAGATGACCGATGAGGCCGCTGACATCGTGTACGCCGAAATCCAGAAGACCGACATCCTGACCGGCGCCAAAACCATGCCGTTTGCCGAGGGGCTGGAAAAGGGCATCATCGAATACGTTGGCGATGACTGCATCAACGCCCTGTACGAAGCAATCGAAGCCCGCTCCATCCGTCCCGGTATCTGCAAGACCGCCGGCCTGAAGCTGGTTTACAGCCCGCTGAACGGCTCCGGCCTGGTTCCGGTCACCCATGTTCTGCATGACATCGGCATTACCGATATCACCGTTGTGCCGGAACAGGAAAAGCCGGACGGCAATTTCCCCACCTGCCCGTACCCCAACCCTGAAATTTTCGAGGCTCTGCGCCTTGGCCTGGAACTGGCCGAAAAGTCTGGTGCAGACCTGATGCTGGCCACTGACCCCGATGCTGACCGCGTTGGCATTGCCGTTAAGTGCAAGGATGGCAGCTATGAGCTGCTTTCCGGCAACGAAGTCGGCGTTCTGCTGCTGGATTACATCTGCGCGGGCCGCATTGAGCAGGGGACCATGCCCAAAGACCCCGTCATGTGCAAGTCCATCGTGTCCACCCCGCTGGCGGACAAGGTGGCCGAGCATTACGGTGTTGAGTGCCGCAATGTGCTGACCGGCTTTAAGTGGATCGGCGATCAGATCGCCAAGCTGGAAGCTGCTGGTCAGGTTGACCGCTTCATCTTTGGCTTTGAGGAAAGCTATGGCTACCTGGCTGGTCCTTACGTCCGCGATAAGGATGCCATCATCGGCTCTATGCTGATTTGCGAAATGGCTGCTTATTACCGCGCAAAGGGCAGTTCCATCAAGGAAGAGCTGGAGCGCATTTACGCCGAGTATGGCCGCTACCTGAACAAGGTTGACAGCTTTGAGTTCCCGGGCCTGTCCGGCATGGACAAGATGACGGGCATTATGTCCGGCCTGCGCGAGAACCCGCCCAAGGACTTTGGCGGTGACGCCGTTGTAAAGGTTGTGGACTATAAAAAGCCTGAAGAGACCGGTTTGCCCGCCGCCAACGTGCTGATCTACACCCTGGCATCCGGCTGCACCGTTGTGGTGCGCCCCTCCGGCACCGAGCCGAAGATCAAGACCTACTTTACCACCAAGGGCAAAGATCTGGCCGAAGCCGAAGCCAAGAAAGAAGAACTGGCCGCTGCCGTTAAGCCGCTGCTGGTATAATGTGATTCCATAGGTTTGGCGCTTTTGGGCCGCCTGCTGTAATACGCAGACGGCCTTTTTTGTATGCAGTCCCCTAGCCGCCGCAGTGAGAAAATAACGCGCATTTTCAGGCTCCGCTTGGGGAATCACCCCTCAGTCACCTTCGGCGACAGCTCCCCTCGAAGGGGAGCCAAAGGCTTTGCGGAAAATTGTTGCGGCATCTGCTACAAGGCCCCGGAACGGTCAAGACCGTTCCCTACAGAGCATTTTATTGTGTGCGGCCAACCCACAAACACCCAGTAGGGCGGGGGTACCCGACTCCGCCGGAAACTTACCGGAGCAGATACAAACCGGAGCAGATACAAAAAACGTGTGATGTACTTTGCCCCACAGTAGGAGACGGCGTCCTCGACGTCCCGGATGGGCATATAAATGATTGCACTTTTGCTGGCAATTTGCCGCCGCAAAAGATTGCCCGCACTACTTGACAAAACACAAAAACTCTGGTAAAATACTCTAGCAATCGTTCAGAGGGCTGCTCCACACGCACAGGATGGCGTCTGCTGGTAGCCGAAATTCGAAGATTGTGATGAGCACATATATCAAGTATGGCTCCCTTTAGTCATGATCGAGAAAGAGGTGAAATGAAAATGAAGCAGGGTATTCATCCCAACTATGTGGATTGCACCATTACCTGTGCATGCGGCAACGTGATCCATACCCGCGATACCAAGCCGGAGATCCGCGTTGAAGTTTGCAGCAAGTGCCATCCCTTCTACACCGGCAAGCAGAAGCTGGTTGACACCGGCGGACGTGTTGAGCGCTTTAAGCGCCGCTACGCCAACAAGGCTGGCAAGTAATTGCATTAAGGTTTTGTATACCGCAGATGGCAACATCTGCGGTATTTTTTTCAAATACATCATCTTGCATCTCAAAGGAGAACCCCTATGCCGGACTATCAAACGATCCGCGGTATTTCCACCTTTGAATATGAAGAAAAGCGCTCCCGATTTATTGCTTCCGCTGCGTTTGCCGATACCGAGGAAGCTGCCCTTGCCCACCTGAACCGCATCAAAGCGGCCAACCGCACCGCGCGGCATAATGTGTATGCCTATGTTCTGCGCGAGGGCGGCCGCACCCGTTACAGTGATGACGGCGAACCCGCCAAAACCGCCGGTACCCCCGTGCTGGAAGCCATCGGCCATGCGGGGCTTTCGGATGTGATCGTGGTGGTTACGCGGTACTTTGGCGGAGTTCTGCTGGGTACCGGCGGGCTGGTGCGGGCCTACACCGCGGCGGCATCCGGAGCCTTGCAGCAGGCGGAGATTGTCAGCATGCGGCTGGTGACGGATTGCGCCGTGACCGTGCCATACCCCAAGTTTGAACAGGCCCAGCGGATGATCGCAGCCGCCGGGGCCAAACTGCAGGAACCGGAGTATGCCGACGCTGTGACCCTGCGCTGGCGCATGCCTGCCGGAACCGAAGAAGCCCTGTGCCATGACCTGAGCGAGCTGACCCGCGGCAGTGCCGAAGTGACGATCAGCAAACCACTTTACGCAGCTTTTTGATGCTGCGCAGTCATTTCTGGCAAGAAAGCAGAATTTCCCATGAAATTTTTACATTTCATACAAGTGTTTGGCGGCTTTTTATCGTATTTATAATATAGAGAGTTGTTTTTGGGCATGATATGCCCAACGGGGAACCGGATAGGGGAAAGGAGGCTGCGCCGTGACTGTGCGGGAAGAGACCCAGACAATTGAACGCCTGACCTTGAGCCCCTATGCCGCTTTAAGTGAGCAGAGCTTTGGCCGCCGCACCCCGGAACCGGAAGATGACCTGCGGACCTGCTACCAGCGTGACAGGGACAGAATTTTGCACTGTAAAAGTTTCCGGCGGTTGAAGCAGAAAACACAGGTGTTTCTTTCGCCGGAGGGCGACCACTACCGCACCCGGCTGACCCACACGCTGGAAGTCAGCCAGATTGCCCGAACCATTGCCCGCGCCCTGCGGCTGAATGAGGACCTGACCGAAGCCATTGCCCTGGGGCATGATCTTGGCCACACCCCATACGGCCACGCGGGGGAGCGCGCACTGAACCGGCTGTGCCCCGGCGGGTTTACCCACTACCGCCAAAGCCTGCGGGTGGTGGACTACCTGGAAAAGGACGGCAAGGGCCTGAACCTTTGCTGGGAGGTGCGCAACGGGATTATTACCCACACCAAAGGCGCCTGGGCCCGCACGATGGAAGGCTGTACCGTGCGCTATGCGGACCACATTGCCTTTTTGAACCATGATATTGAGGATGCCGTGGCCGCCGGTGTGCTGAACCCCACCGCCCTGCCGCGGGATGCCGTGCAGGTGCTGGGAAATACCAAATCCCGGCGCATCACCACAATGATCACCGACCTTGTGGCAAACAGCGCAAACTGCAAAAATGGGAAAATGCAGTTTTCCCCCGAAGTGGAGGAGGCATACGGTGTGCTGAAAGACTTTATGTACAGCACGGTGTATGTGGACAAGGATGCCAAGCGCGAAGAGAAAAAAGTGGACAAGATGATCGAAGCGCTGTATGAGCGCCTTTGCGCGGACCCCACGCTGATGCCTAATTTTTATATGCAGGTGGCATATCACCAGGGAATGGACCGTGCCGTGGCGGATTATATTTCCGGCATGAGCGATGAATTTGCTACCCGCCTGTTTGAGGAGCTGTTTGTGCCGCAAAAGTGGCAGGTGCTATAAAATTGGCAGTATGTTAGAGCACTGCCGCCCGCCCCGAAGGGGCGCACATTGTGCGCCCGCTAACCTATAAATTATTACGATATATACGCGAAAGGAGGCCCGGAGCCCCATTGATCCCACAGGAATACATACAGGAAGTGGTTGCACGCAATGATATTACCGAAGTAATCGGCCAATATGTGCAGCTGCGTCATCGCGGGCGGACCTATACCGGGCTGTGCCCTTTCCATAACGAGAAAACCCCTTCGTTTACCGTCTACCCGGATACCCAAAGTTTTTACTGCTTTGGCTGCGGTGCGGCGGGGGATGTGATTAACTTTGTGCGCAAAATTTCCAACCTGGGCTATGTGGAAGCTGTTAAACAGCTGGCGGGCCGCGCCGGGATGCCCATGCCGGAGGAGGACGACCAGGAAAGCCGTTCCCGCTCCCGCCTGTTGGAGATCAACCGCAACGCCGCGCGCTATTTTTATGACCAGCTCAACGCCCCAACGCCGGAAGCCGCCATGGCCCGCCGCTACTGGCGCGAAAAACGCGGCCTTTCGGATGCGGCCATCCGCCGGTTTGGCCTGGGCTATGCACCGGAAGATTTTGTCGGCCTTCTGCACTACCTGCGCCACCGCGGCTTTACCGAGCCGGAATTGGAATCCTCCGGCCTTGTCAAGCGTAGCGCCAAGGGCAATCTGTATGATATCTTCCGCCACCGCGTGATGGTGCCCATCATTGATGTGCGGGGCAATATCATTGCGTTCGGCGGGCGCGTGATGGATGATTCCAAGCCGAAATACATCAACTCGCCCGAAACGATGGTCTACCACAAATCCCGCACGCTGTTTGCGCTGAATGTGGCAAAAAAATCAACGTCCAAGCGGTATATCCTCTGCGAAGGGTATATGGACGTCATCTCGATGCACGAAGCCGGGTTTGATACCGCTGTCTGTGCCTGCGGCACGGCTTTGACGCCGGAGCAGGTCAAGCTGCTGACGGAATACGCCGACGAAGTGGTGCTGAGCTATGACTCGGACGAAGCAGGCCAGAAGGCAACGGAGCGCAGTTTGGCGCTGTTTTCCGGTACCAATTTGCAGGTGCGGGTGCTGAACATCCCCGGTGCCAAGGACCCGGATGAATTTATCCGCACCTATGGCCGCGACCGGTTTGAAGCCGTGCTGGAAGGTACCGCAACCCCGTTGGAGTTCAAGCTGGCTAAGGCAGTGAAAAAATATGACCTGCGCAACGATGCCCAGCGCCTGCAATATGTGGATGAAGCCATCGGCATTCTGGCAGGCAGCGCGGTCAGCCCCACGGCGCGGGATGTGTATGCCGGGCGCATTGCGGAACAGACCGGCATTGATAAAAAGGCCGTGTTGGTCCAGCTGGAAAGCGCCGTGCGCGGGGCCGGGCGCAGGGCGCGCCGCAAAGAGCAGAACGAACTTTCCCGCCAGGGGATTGCGGCGGATATCCGCGTGCCCTATGACCGCGGGGGCGAAGCTGCCCTGGGGGCTGCAAGCGCCGCCCGCCAGCTTGTGGCGGCTATGCTGCAGGAGGGCTGCAACAACCACTGCTATTACTGCGCCATCCCCTACATCCGGGAGCGGCTGAACCTTGGCATGGTGGTGCTGCCGGAAATGCAGCAGGCAATCAAGGCGATTTACGACTGCGCCGCCCGCGGCCAGCCCGCCAACGCCACGACCCTTTCCCCCTTGTTGGAGGAAAAAGCCTACAGCCAGGTGATGCTGGCCCAGGCCCAAAACGCCGATACCCGCCTGACCCGCCGGGATATTGATATGCTGCTGGATCGTTTGCAGACCGCAAACCCCGAAAGCGCCCAGGTGGCAGGCACCACAGACGATGAATTCCGGCAGAAATTTGCCGCCCTTGCCCGCAAAAAAGTGGGCGAACGCCCGCCGGAAGAATAATTTCCACCCGGCCAAAACCATGTTGTTTTATCCCGTTCCAGTAAGATGGGCAGAATAAAAACCAAAGGAGAAACTACTTATGGCAGAAAAGAAAGATTCGATTCGCAACCTGATTGAACAGGGCCGCCGTGCAGGCAAATTGACCAGCACCGAAATCAGTGACACTATGGAAGAAAGCAGCCGTGTTATTGACGCGGAGCAGATGGAAAAACTGTATGAAGAGCTGGAAAGCAACGGCATTGAAGTGGTGGATGATGACGCCACTGATATGTCCGCTGTGGCCGATATGGGCGAGGAGGGGATGGATGATTTTGAGGATACCGTTACCTCGGACGGCATTACCATCGATGACCCCGTTAAGGTTTACCTGAAAGAGATCGGCCGCGTGCCCCTGCTGACCCCCGATGAGGAGGTGCAGCTGGCCCTGGATATCCAGAAAGGCGGCAAGGACGGCGAACGCGCCAAGCAGCGCCTGAGCGAAGCCAACCTGCGTCTGGTAGTTTCCATTGCAAAGCGTTATGTGGGCCGCGGCATGCAGTTCCTGGACCTGATCCAGGAAGGTAACCTGGGTCTGATCAAAGCGGTTGAAAAGTTTGACCATACCAAGGGCTTCAAGTTCTCCACCTATGCAACGTGGTGGATCCGCCAGGCCATCACCCGCGCCATTGCGGATCAGGCTCGCACCATCCGTATCCCTGTGCATATGGTGGAAACCATCAACAAGGTCAAAAAGGTTTCCAGCCAACTGCTGCACGAAAACGGCCATGAGCCCAGCGCCGAAGAAATTGCCGAGCGCCTGGATATGCCGGTGGACAAAGTGCGCGAGATTATGCGCGTGGCACAGGAACCCGTCAGCCTCGAAACCCCCATCGGTGAGGAGGAAGATAGCCACTTAGGCGACTTTATCCCCGATGAGGAAGCCCCCGTTCCCGCCGAAGCCGCCAGCCAGACCCTGTTGAAAGAGCAGCTGGCCGATGTGCTGAAAACCCTGACCCCGCGTGAAGAAAAGGTCCTGCGCCTGCGCTTTGGCCTGGAAGATGGCCGCCCCCGCACGCTGGAAGAGGTGGGCAAGGAGTTCAACGTTACCCGTGAACGTATCCGCCAGATCGAAGCAAAAGCCCTGCGCAAGCTGCGCCACCCCAGCCGCAGCAAAAAGCTGCGCGACTTCCTGGATTGATGCCGTGATTCTTATATAGAATAGAAATAGCAAATTAAAATCATCTGCACCCGTACTGCTGTTTGCCCGGCGGTGCGGGTGTATTTTTGTGTGCAGCAGGCATAAATGACAAAGCCACAGCATACGATTACCCTGATGATATAGGGGAGGGGATAACGATGTGTGGAATTGCCGGACAGATCAGCGCGGACCCAAATAAGATTGCAGCCAACTACCCAGCTTACTGCCGAATGCAGAAAAGCCTTGCACGCCGCGGGCCGGACCAGCGGGGAATATACCTGCACGGCCATGCGGCGCTGATCCATGCGCGGCTGGCTGTGGTGGATCTGGAAAACGGCTGCCAGCCCATGGTGCTGGATCAGGGCGGGGAGAAATACATTCTGGTGTACAACGGCGAGCTGTACAACACACCGGAGCTGCACGCCCAGCTTGCGGCTCTGGGCCATCGCTTTGTAAGCCATTCCGATACTGAGGTTTTGTTACATGCTTTTGCCCAGTGGGGGCCGGACTGTCTGGAAAAGCTGAACGGTATTTTTGCATTTGCTGTGTGGCAGCAGCGGGCGCAAAAGCTCTTTCTGGCGCGGGACCGCATCGGGGTCAAGCCGCTGTTCTATGCCCTGCGCGGGGACAGCCTGATCTTTGCTTCCGAGCTGAAAACGCTGCTCTGCCACCCGGAGATCCCGCCGCAGGTGGATGCCCATGGGCTGGCCGATGTGCTGCTGCTCGGCCCCGGCCGCACGCCGGGGTGCGGGGTGTTCCGCAATGTGCAGGAATTGAAGCCCGGCTGCTGCGCAGAATACACTGTGCCACAGGTTGGTGCGCCGCGCCTCACCGTGCGCCGCTACTGGCAGCTGACCGACCACGAACACCCCGATGATTTTACCCACACCGCAGCCAAGGTGCGGGACTTGGTGATGGATGCCGTCACGCGGCAGCTGGTATCAGATGTGCCGGTGGCAACCTTCCTTTCCGGCGGGCTGGATTCCAGCCTGATTTCGGCAATCGCGGATTCCCACTTTACGGCGCGGGGCAAAACGCTGCAGACTTTCTCGGTCGGTTATCAGGATAACAAAAAGTACTTCCACGCCACCCATTTCCAGCCCAGCCCGGATGCGCCGTATATCCGCACCATGAACCAGTTCTTGAACGCGCAGCATACCTGGGTAACGCTGGACAGCGAAGCACTGGCCGCCGCCCTGCTGGAAGCGGTGGACGCCCGCGACCTGCCCGGTATGGCGGATGTGGACTCCTCGCTGCTGCTGTTCTGCCGTGAGATCCGTAAAACAGCCACCGTGGCACTTTCCGGTGAGTGCGCGGACGAGATATTTGGCGGTTACCCCTGGTACAGGGATAAGACCGTGCGGGAGCAGTATGGCTTCCCTTGGGCGCAGAGCACGGCATACAGGGTCAGCTTTTTTAAGCCGGAGGTGTTCGGCGGCATTGACCCGGCGGCGTATATTGATGAAGGCTACCGCGCCACGCTGGAGCAAACTTCCATCCGCCCCGGTCTGGATCCCCTGGAACAACGGATGCGCCAGATGTTTGCCCTGAACTTTAACTGGTTTATGCAGACCCTTTTGGACCGCAAGGACCGAATGAGTATGTACAGCGGGCTGGAAGTGCGCGTGCCGTTCTGCGATTACCGCATTGCGGAATACCTGTACAGCGTGCCGTGGGAATATAAGGATTACGAGGGCCACGAAAAAGGCCTGCTGCGCCAGGCGATGCAGGGCGTGCTGCCCACGGAAGTGTTGTGGCGAAAAAAGAGCCCCTACCCTAAAACATGGAACCCGGCGTATTTGAACGCTGTCAGCGCCATGCTGCGCAGTGCGATGCAGGACCCGGATGCCCCGCTGCTGCGTATTGCCAAGAGGGCAGCGCTGGAACAGCTGTTGACCGCTGCCGAGACTGCGACCCCCTGGTATGGCCAGCTGATGACCACCCCGCAGACCATTGCCTGGTTTGTGCAGCTGAATTACTGGCTGCAAAAATACCGGGTGGAGCTGGTGTAAATACCCGTGTGGCGGGCCCGGCATCAAACGCATAACACCAAAAACAGACGAGTGCCCACCCTGCACACGGATAACGGCGGGAAGGGCACTTTTTGTTTGCAAAGCGTAAAAAACGGGAAAATGCAGAAAAAACGCAGGCTGCAACCCATACAAAAAACACACAAGGTAATTGGGCATTGTGCCAATTAGCGGCATTTCAAGGATTTGTCAAGTGGCAAAAGAAATGCAAAAATAGCACTTTGCCAAAAGAAATGTGACACGCATCCGGGCGTTCAACCGCCTGATAAAAAAACACGCAAAATGCCAAAAGAGCCCTTGACAATCAGCTTTTTGGCTGGTATACTGGCATAGTATCACAAAATGGAATAGAGCGCCCTAAAGGAATTTTGATTTTTTCGCGTTTTTTCAAACTTTGTTAAAAACGACGAATGTTCCAAGAAAATCATTGCTTCGGCGGAGCGCTTTTGCCAAAAACAAATCTGAACGGAATAGGAGTGGTCGCATTTTATGGTAAAGGTCAAGCCCGTACAAAACGGTCGAACCTCCAGAATGAGCTTTTCCCGCATCAACGAAGTGATTGGCATGCCCAACCTCATCGAGATCCAGAAAAACTCTTATAACTGGTTCCTGGACGAGGGCCTGCGCGAAGTGTTCCACGACATTGACGCGATCGAGGATTACACCGGGAATCTCTCGCTGGAATTTGTCGATTACCGTCTGGACAAGCACCCCAAATATACCATTAAAGAATGTAAAGAGCGTGACGCAACGTATGCTGCGCCGCTTTATGTCACTGCGCGCCTGTTGAACAAAAGCACCGGCGAAGTGAAGGAACAGGAAATTTTCATGGGCGATTTCCCGCTCATGACGGATTCCGGCACTTTCATCTCCAACGGTGCAGAACGTGTTATCGTCAGCCAGCTGGTTCGTTCGCCCGGCGTGTTCTATGCTTCCAGCAAAGACCGTACCGGCAAGGACCTTTTCACCGCAACCATGAACCCCAACCGCGGCGCATGGCTGGAATACGAAACCGATTCTTCCGATGTATATTATGTGCGCATTGATAAAAACCGCAAGCTGCCGGTTACTACCTTCCTGCGCGCACTGGGGCTTGGCACCGATGAGCAGATCCGCCAGTACTTCGGCGATTCTGAACCCAAAATCAACGCCACCCTGGAAAAGGATATCACCCATTCCACAGAGGAAGCCCTGCTGGAGTGCTACCGCAAGCTGCGCCCCGGCGAGCCGCCGACGGTGGAAAGCTCCCGCAGCCACATCAACCTGCTGTTCTTTGATCCGCGCCGTTACGACCTGGCTCGTTTTGGCCGCTTCAAGATGAACAACAAGCTGTGCCTGTCCCGCCGTATTGCGGGCTATAAGACTGCCGAGGACATCATTGCCCCGCTGACCGGCGAACTGCTGGCCGCCAAGGGCGAGCGCATCAGCCACGAAAAGGCTGTTGAAATTGATAACGCCGGTGTTTCCCGCGTTACTGTTATCGTGGAGCGCAAGGGCCAGGATCCGATCAATGTGATCGTGTTCTCCAACGGCTGTGTCGATGCCCAGAGTTTCTTCAGCTTTGACGTGAAGGAATGCGGCATCAACGAGCGCGCTTCCTTCGCCGAAATCCGTAAGATTCTGGATGCTACCTCCGATCCGGAAGAGCAGAAAGAACTGCTGACCAAGAATCATGATAAGCTCATCAGCCGCACCGTTACCGTTGACGATATCTTTGCTTCCGTCAACTACCTGCTGGGCCTTGACCATGGCATCGGCGTGACCGATGAAATCGACCACTTGGGCAACCGCCGCGTGCGCAGCGTTGGCGAATTGCTGCAGAACCAGTTCCGCATCGGCTTTGCCCGTATGGAGCGCGTTGTGCGCGAGCGCATGACCCTGCAGAACCAGGAATCCGGCGAGATCACCCCGCAGAGCCTGGTCAACATCCGCCCGGTCGTGGCTGCCATCCGTGAGTTCATCGGCTCCAGCCCACTGTCTCAGTTCATGGACCAGAACAACCCGCTGTCTGAGCTGACCCATAAGCGCCGTCTGTCCGCTTTGGGTCCCGGCGGTCTGTCCCGTGACCGCGCAGGCTTCGAAGTCCGCGACGTTCATTATACCCACTATGGCCGTCTGTGCCCGATTGAGACGCCCGAAGGTTCCAACATCGGTCTGATCTCCTATCTGGCATCTTTCGCCAAGATCAACAAGTACGGCTTCATTGAGGCACCTTACCGCCGCGTGGATAAAGAAACTGGCGTTGTTACCGATGAAGTTGTTTATATGCCCGCCGACGTTGAAGATGAATACATCGTGGCACAGGCCAACGAACCGCTGGACGAGAACAACCGCTTTGTCCGTTCCCGCGTTTCCGGCCGTCATCGCAACGATATTCAGGAGTTTGCCCGTGAACAGGTCGATTTCATGGATGTCTCTCCGCGAATGATGGTTTCTGTGGCTACCGCCTGCATTCCCTTCCTGGAAAACGATGACTGTAACCGTGCTCTGATGGGCTCCAACATGCAGCGTCAGGCTGTGCCTCTGATGGTTACCCAGCGCTCTCTGGTTGCTACCGGCATGGAATACAAGGCTGCTACCGACTCCGGTGTCTGCGTGCTGGCTGCCCATGACGGCACCGTTGAAAGCGTTGACGCAGATAAGGTCGTTGTCCGTCTGGAAGATGGCTCCGCCGATACCTATGAACTGATTAAGTTTATGCGCTCCAACCAGGGAACCTGCGTCAACCAGCGCCCCGCCGTCTATGTGGGCGATGTTGTCAAGAAGGGCGACGTTCTGGCTGACGGCCCCGCCACCAAGGACGGCGAGATCTCTCTGGGCAAGAACGCTCTGATCGGCTTCATGACCTGGGAAGGCTACAACTATGAAGACGCTGTTCTGCTGAACGAAAAGCTGGTCCGCGAGGATATCTACACCTCTATCCACATTGAGGAGTACGAGAGCGAAGCCCGCGATACCAAGCTGGGACCTGAAGAGGTGACCCGTGATATCCCCAACGTCGGCGATGATTCCCTGAAGGATCTGGACGACCGCGGCATTATCCGCATCGGCGCCGAAGTCAAGACCGGCGATATTCTGGTTGGTAAGGTTACCCCGAAGGGTGAAACCGAACTGACCGCCGAAGAGCGCCTGCTGCGCGCCATCTTTGGCGAAAAGGCACGGGAAGTACGTGATACCTCCCTGCGCGTTCCCCACGGTGCTTACGGCATTGTTGTGGATGTTAAGGTCTTTACCCCCGAAAACTCTGACGAGCTGCAGCCCGGCGTGCGCACCTGCGTGCGCGTCTATATCGCCCAGAAGCGTAAGATCAGCGTTGGCGATAAGATGGCAGGCCGTCACGGCAACAAGGGTGTTGTTTCCCGCATTCTGCCGCAGGAGGACATGCCGTTCCTGCCTGATGGTACCCCGCTGGATATCGTGCTGAACCCCCTGGGCGTTCCTTCCCGTATGAACATCGGTCAGGTGCTGGAAGTCAACCTGGGCTACGCTGCCAAGGCATGCGGCATCAAGGTCATGACCCCCGTCTTCGATTCCGCCCGTGAGAACGACATCGGCGATACCTTTGATACCGCCCGCGAGATGTGGCACGGCGAGAATGCTCCTGCATATCCCACCAAGCTCCCCAAGATCATGGGCGAGAAGGGCCACATCATCGACTTCTCCAAGATCGAGCTTGACCGCGATGGCAAGACCACCGTTTACGACGGCCGCACCGGTGAGAAGTTCGACAACCGCGTTACCGTCGGTTATATGTACTACCTGAAGCTGCATCACCTGGTCGATGATAAGATCCATGCACGTTCCACCGGCCCCTACTCTCTGGTCACTCAGCAGCCTCTGGGCGGCAAGGCCCAGTTCGGCGGCCAGCGCTTCGGCGAAATGGAAGTCTGGGCGCTGGAGGCCTACGGCGCGGCCTATACCCTGCAGGAGATCCTGACGGTGAAGTCCGATGACGTCACCGGACGCGTGCAGACCTATGAGGCCATCGTCAAGGGCAAGAACGTGCCCACTCCCGGCGTGCCCGAGTCCTTCAAGGTGCTGGTGAAGGAGCTGCAGTCCCTGTGCCTGGACATCCAGGTGCTGGACGAGGACGGCAACCAGATCGAGCTGAAGGAGGACGAAAACGCCCTGGATACCTTCAATCTCTCCCGCATGGATGCCGACGACGACCGCCGCAGCCGGTACGCCAACGAAGAGGAGCTGGCGGACGCAGGCTTCGATTATGTGCCCGAGGAGGAGGTAGAGGCCTCCTACGACGGCGCGGACGACGAATTTTAAGGAATAGGAGGAGCATACAGCATGAGTTATCCCACTTTTGACGCCATCAAGATCGGAATCGCTTCTCCGGAAATGATTCGCGAATGGTCCTACGGCGAGGTGAAGAAGCCGGAGACCATCAACTACCGCACCCTGAAGCCCGAGCGGGACGGCCTGTTCTGCGAGCGGATCTTCGGGCCCACCAAGGACTGGGAGTGCCACTGCGGCAAGTATAAGAAGATCAGCTTCAAGGGCAAGATCTGCGACCGCTGCGGCGTGGAGGTCACCCGGGCCAAGGTGCGCCGGGAGCGCATGGGCCACATCGAGCTGGCCACCCCCGTCAGCCATATCTGGTATTTCAAGGGCATCCCCTCCCGGATGGGCCTGCTGCTGGACATCAGCCCCCGGATCCTGGAGAAGGTCCTGTACTTCGCCGCGTATATCGTCACCGATCCCGGCGAGACTCCCCTGCTGCGCAATCAGCTGCTGTCCGAAAAGGAATACCGCGACATGCGGGAGAAGTATGAGGACGATTTCGACGCCGGCATGGGCGCCGAGGCCGTGAAGAAGCTGCTGCAGCAGATCGACCTGGAGGAGCTCAGCGCCCAGCTCCATGCGGAGCTGAAAACCGTCACCGGCCAGAAGAAGGCCCGGGTGGTGAAGCGCCTGGAGGTGGTGGACGCCTTCCGCCTGTCCGGCAACAAGCCGGAGTGGATGG
>ERZ779874.2478-NODE-2478-length-15325-cov-4.640406_pt1 | contig 15325 bp, 12 predicted proteins | sample MGYA00511031_ERZ779874 | MGnify/ENA primary metagenome ERZ779874 (study PRJEB29588, sample SAMEA2156850) | human gut metagenome | biome: human gut; feature: human-associated habitat; material: faeces | place: Denmark | collected 2008/2010 ...
TTGTGGATCCAGCGTATCAACGCTGCCGCTCGTCTGGAAGGTATGTCTTACTCTCGTTTGATGGGTGCTTTGCATGCCGCTGGCATCGAGATCAACCGTAAGGTTTTGGCGGATTTGGCTGTCAACTATCCGGAAGCGTTTAAGGCTATCGTGGCAAAGGTTAAGTAAACCATTTTCCAGGAAGAATAAGAAAGGGTTGTATCATGAGATACAGCCCTTTTTTTGTATCCTCAATTCTTGGCATGTGGGTTATTTTCAAATTGACTGTCATGCTTTGGTAATGTCATTACCACGCCTTGGTAATCTCATTTCCATCCTTTGGTAATGCCATTTCCATCCAATGGTAATTTTATTTTCATCCTTTGGTAATGTTTCCTCTTCTCTTAGATGGATTCAGATAAAGTCGTAGATGTCTTGATACCCGTCAAAATGTAATTCTTCCGTATAGCCATGCTGACGGAAAAGGGCCAGGATCCATTCTTGTTGATCCGGAGAGAGAAGGCGTTTGCCATGATGATAACGATAGTAGGCAGTGTTTCCACCCAGATATTTCTTGATGCGGTCGCGTATGGGCTTCTCGTCTTTTTTCTTTATTTCAGCGAAGAGGGCTTTAAAACCGTAGGCCGCATGGATAATGCCCGTTTGCTTGTAGCAAACGCAAGTGCCGTTGAGTCGGGACGTTGGATAAATGGCGGGACCGCTTACTTGGCCTTTGATGATAAACTTGCTTGCTAAAAAGTGGGCGCAGGTGTCCGCTTGCGGGCAATCACTTTGGAAGCATCGGCTGAACGTGTATGGTATCTGTTCAAGTGTTAAAGGAAGATCTGTTTTCATATTCTTGTGTTTTTCGCGAATATACTACTTTTATTGTTGTTTTTTAAGCCTGAAGATCATGGAGATGCCTATTCCGATTTATGTTGGGCAACTTGTTCGATTCGGATTTCGTATATTTGCGCCCGTAATCATTAGAACTCTTGTATCATGTTTTACGTACTATCCCGTTTCTTTACGCTCCTGTCGAGCCCGGTGATTTATATATTCCTCTTATTGGTGACAGCGGTATTTGTTTCAGGAAGGCGTCTGAGATATTTTTGCGTGTGGGGCGCATTATTCCTGTTTCTCCTGTTTACTAATCGTTGGGTTTATCAGCAGGCGGAAGAGTGGTGGACCGGATCGACCCTCTCGTCGGTCGAGCCTGGACGAGTTTATCCGTACGGATTGGTCTTGGGAGGTTTTGCCAGTTATGGACCTAAAGCGGGACAAATTGATTTCAGCGATTCGGCCGATCGCCTTTGGGGAGCTTTGATGCTTTATAAGCAAGGAGTGATCCGGAAATTGGTGATCGTTAGCGATGGCTCTACCGACCCGGAATATGGGAACGAGCCGTTTTTCAGAAGTCAGCTGGCCCTTTTAGGTGTTCCCTCATCAGATCTTTTGGTCGAGCCGGCCTCACGCAACACACGTGAGAATGCCCAGTTTGTTGCCCGTATGATTCCGGACCTGTCGGACGGCCCGTTCCTGTTGATCACCTCTGCGGTCCATATGCGGCGTAGCCTTGCCTCTTTCCGGGAGGTTGGCTTGCGACCGGATTATTACAGTACGGATCGTTATGAGCGTCCTTACCAGCGGTGGGAAAACTGGATACCCGATCCACGCCTGTTCAAGGAATGGTATGGCCTCGGACATGAATGGATCGGATGGATCGCATATCGGCTGACGAGGTAACGTTTGTTTTTTAGAAAATAGTTTGAGACGATGTTCATGACTCTGCCTTACTTAAACATGATTTGTTATAAAAATATAATTGATTGAGTATTTAGGTATCCATTATTCTCTTTATAAAAAAATACAGGGTAATACCATGACTGAAGAAGTTGATGAAAATTTATATGAACGTGTCAGGAAAGGGGATATAAAAGCTTTTGAACTGTTTTTCAATAAGTATCAGCCTCGTTTGTTCGCTTTTTGTCTCAACTTTGTGGAGGATGAGGATGCCGCGAAAGACCTGGTTCAGGAATCCTTTATACTATTTTGGGAGAATCATTCACAAATAAACGCTAATTATGCCGTTGTCTCTTATTTGTTTAAGATCGCGCATAGTTGTTGTTGCCGTTATATCAGGGAAAACAGTTTGAATAGCCATCTCAGTGATTTGCCAGGACATGAACTGAAGGAGATTGAATTGGCGTATTATAAGGATGATACGGTACTGAGTTCGATCTATGTGAAAGATATAGAGACATATTATAACAAGGTCATTGAGAAATTACCCAAACAGAGCCAAATAGTTTTTAAGTTGAGACAACGTGACGGCTTGAATGCTTACAATAATTTTGAGGAGGTTTTCAAAAATGCGGGTGATAATTTCGGAACATCTAACTTCTTGAATGTATTGGAAAGCTTATTTCCCAGTGATGCTGTTGGAAGCAAGTATGTTGTCAATGTGAAATCAAATGCGTCTGGTATCAGTACTTCCGATTGTAAGGAGAATGTGACTGCGGGTTCTTATATTGCTTTTTGCAAGGTAAAGAATAAGACGGAGCGCTCTTATGGCTTGATTCAGGTGATCTCTCTGCCAGATGTATCGGATGCGGTGGATGAGACGGGCTTAAAGTATAAACCGGAGCCTTATATTGGAGGAGTAGTGGATAATGCCCATCTGCCCAATAAATGGTATAGCAATGAATCAGTGCAAGCGGAAGGTGTCGCAAAATTGTATGGACGATCGGTTAAGATTAATGTGATTGCTCAGAAATGAATGCGAAGGGTGATTAGCCCCGTTTAGGTGATTTTGATCCTATTCCTTGAATAAAATCGGGATACCACTAGCTTTTTGGAGCAGTGGTATCCCGATTGTTTTTTTAAGGTCAATAGCGATGGTAAGGCTCCGACATAACGTGAAGAGTCTTAGGTATCCATATGCGGTAACGGCCTTCTGGACGCCAATCGTTGCCTGCGGAGGCGAAGTCACAGAAATTGATTATCTTGACAGCCTTGTTTTCTTCATTCTCCAGGTCTGTTCCTAAAACCATAGGGACCTTAAGGGTAATCCAGGCAAACGAGGCGCTAGCGCTTTCCGGCGTGGTATTAACGTAACCTTGCCGGTCGCATTGGATAATCGCGCATTCGTCGACATCGCCATCGTGGAAGCGGGTGTCGCGTGCGAAGACTAATGGACCATAGATGACCGCTTGCGCATGGTTTTGTTCAATGACCCGTGCTTTAGGTTTGAAGTCTATCGTGACCAGGTCACCTTTTTTCCAGGTGCGTTTGATGGTTAAGTAGCTTCCTCGGCAAAGAGCTTTCTGCTGTTCACCGTTGACATTTACCTCATAATTGTCATCAGCCCATGATGGGATACGGAGCGCAAGGGCAAAGATCGAGCTTTTCTGGGGCTCGAGTTTTAGTTCTACTTTTCCATCAAGCGGATATTGGGTATGCGATGTCAAGGTAACCTTATTTCGGTTGCCCAGTTTAATGGTCGCTTTTGAGGGCAAATAGAGATTCACGAAAAGATGATCCTCTTCCGATTGATAGGCTACGGATGGAATCAGCGCGAATCCTCTCGGGCCGTTGGCGTTGCAACAGTTGATACGCATACCGCATTGTTTCTCGCCTGGTTGGCGGCGTCCCTCGAGTGGACTATATTTGGAGATTTGCGTGCCATCGTCCTTCATGGAGGCCATGAGAGCGTTGTACATGGTCCGCTCGAATTCTTCGGCATAGAGAGGATTGGCTGTTTCTCTCAGTAGTCGGGCACAAAATTGCATCCAGGTGAAGGTGACACAGGTTTCCATGGTATGATAGGCCGGGATGGTTTGAAGTGCCTTGCCGCCATACCAGCATTCGAAAGCGGCACCCGAACCGGCGATGTTTATCTCCTCTTTCAGGATATGGTCCGCCGTTTTTCTGGCGGCCTCCAGGAACAGGGGATCGTCCAGCTCTTTTCCCAGTTCGATCAAGCCTTCGTAGCACGACATCATCTCGTAGGCCTTTTGCCCATTGTCGAACGACCACCACTGTTTTGGAAATGGTGAACGTTGGGAAACGGGAAAATCCTGCAGGGCCTGACTGATCAGCCTTGAGCTTCCCGTTTTTTCCATACCATTGACGATCTCTTTAGCGAAATTCAGGTAACGGTCATCTCGTGTCGCTTGGTAGAGATAAACGACCGGTTCAAGGATGGAACAACTGGCCATGCCTAAATAGTTACCTGTGGTGGCGATGTCGACATTATGTTCTGCCAGTTCATCCATAAGGCAGTCTATTGAACGCCGGGCTGCTTCGAGAGCCTTCTTGTCGTTGGTCAATCGGTAATAATCCAGGAGAGCTAACGCGGAATATTTGCGTCCCCAGATATCCCAATTGGTTAATCGGTCTTCCGGCTTGTAGTTGCCGATGTAGCCGTCGGGATGTTGGGTCTGGATGAAGTCTTCCACGCTGTTTTGGATGATCCTGAACAGTTCATGGTCGGTGCTGTAGCGATAGGAGGCGATGGCGCCCAATAGCCACTTGCCGAAAAACTCCGATTGCCACCGGTTCCCTTCGGTCAGGTGACGAAAAGGTTCGATCAGTTCATTCACGTCTTGTCCTTTGACTCGTTTATCGATACAGGTCTGGATACGTTCGCCTACGTATCCCTCGATCTGGATGGATTCAAGATGGGGATTCACGACTTGCGCTGAGGCGCCAGTCGTGAAAATGAATAGATTTAAGGTTAACCAAAATTTTGTGATTTTCATCTTTAGGTGCTTTGATGAGTTCCCGGGTCTCTTTTTAGACCTTCAGGAATATCCGTTGCTTATATAGGAAATAAAGGAATCCCCAACAGACGGCGATATAGCCGAGGGACGAGAAAAGAGGCTGTGCCGGTTCGGGCATCAGATGGATCAAACCTCCAAATAGAGCGTCGGACGTGAAGGAGAAGTTGATGAAACTCTGTGCCAGGTAGATCGTAATGGAGTTAACGCCGATCACCTTGAAGAACAGGGTCCATCCACGAAGGCCGACCACGTCGACGATATAGAAGAAGAGGGCGAACATCCAAACGGAATAGGCACCGACAACGCATACAAATGAGCTGGACCATAATTTCTTGTTGATCGGGAAGACGAGGCTCCACAACAGGCCAATCGCCAACAGGGCGAAACCTGCCGCAACAAGGTAAAGCACCTTTTTCTTATCGGTTAATCCCGCTTTTTTGGACTTGATCAACTCGCCGGTAAACATGCCGAACATGGCTGTTGCGATCGCTGGGATGGTTGAGAAAAGACCTTCCGGATCGAAAAATCCCTCATGCAGGCGTCCCGGCAGGAACAGGCGATCGATGTAACCAACCAGGTTGCCCTCGATCGTGAAGTGTCCGGCACTGCCGGCATCGGGTACGGGAATGAAGGCCATCGCCAGCCAATAACCGATCAGGATTCCGGCAGCGATCCACGCTCTGGTCAGCTTATTGAATTTGACGAAAAGCAGGGCGGCAAACATCCATGCCAAACCGATACGGGCCAAGACACTGGCATAGCGGAGATTGGCGAAATCGAATGAGAGCAGTCCGTTATAGATACATCCCAGGAAGACGAGTGTGATGCCTCGGCGGATGATCTTTTGGAGGATCTGTTTCTCTGTCTTACCCTGTTCACGTTGCTTCTCAAGCGAGAAGGGAAAAGAGATTCCCGCAATAAAAAGGAAGAGCGGGAAGATCGTATCGTGATGTCTCAATCCGTTCCATTCCACATGGCCCATTTGATCACTGATGGCTTGCAGGAATGGAGTAGGGAACAGGGTGGCTAATGCCACGAAAAGGGAGGCGCCTCCCATGATAAAGAACATATCGAACCCTCTGAGGGCATCCAGCGAAAGCAGTCGCCGGGGCTGTTTCTGTTTTTTCATGTTACTGATATTTTATGATTAGGTTAACGATGGAATACGTACCTCACGCACGTACATAAACACAAAAATAGGAATTAAAGACAGAACTCTTTCTTTTCGGGAGGGTTAAATTTTGTCGTTTCTCAACTTTGTTAATTGGCGTTTTTCTGTTGTCCTTCGCAAAGGGTTGAATGACACCAGGGTTGTCACTTTTGCCGAGATTTGTGACTTGGCATAATAAAAAAGCACATGGACTAACTTTTGTCTTGTCCATGTGCCTTATAATTGCGTTATGCGAAACAATAAGGTTTGAGGCTTATTGTTTCTTTCTCATCTCTTTCTGTCTACGGAGCTGCTCCTCCTGCATCTTCTGGGCCTCCTCAAGACGTTTCATGAAACCTGACTTCTTGATGGGGCGTTTCTTGTTTTCCTCCAGTTTCGCTAACAACTTCTCCTCGTCAATCGTGTAACGGAAGATCAAGGTCTGTACGATCGTGATCAACATGGAGATGAAATAGTAATAGGTCAGACCTGAGGCATATTGATTGAAGAATACCAGGAACATCAAGGGCATCATGTACATCATGATCTTCATGCCCGGCATCTGTTGCTGCCCTGTATTGGTCATTTCCATATTATATTTTGTATAGACGATGTTGGTGATGGTCATCAACAAACAGAACAAACTGATGTGATTGCCGAAGTAGGGCGTGATCACCGGGATATAAGTCGTCCAGCTGACGATCGCGTCGTAAGTCGACAAGTCGTGTGCCCAAAGGAAGCTCTCGTGGCGCAACTCAATGGCCGACGGGAAGAACATGAAGAGGGCAATCAGGATCGGCATCTGGAGCAACATCGGCAAGCAACCGCTCATCGGGCTCGCTCCGGCACGGGTATAAAGATCCATAACCGCTTTCTGGCGCTCTAATGCCTGGTCCTGTCCTGGGTATTTCGCGTTGATCTCCTCTACTTGAGGCCGCAAGACACGCATTTTGGCTGATGAGAGATAAGACTTGCGTGTCAACGGATAGAGAATGGTCTTGACGATCAAGGTCAGGATAAAGATCAGGATACCATAATTGGTAATGTATTTGCCCAAGAAATCGAAGAGCGGGATCACGAAGAACTGGTTAACCCAACGGAAGATTCCCCATCCCAGCGGTACCAACTTCTCCAGGTTCAGCTTCTCGTCGCCACTCAGGTTATCGTCATAATCTTTCAAGAGGGCGAACTTGTTCGGGCCGAAATAGAATGAGAACTCGGTTGCCTTCTGGCCTTGCAGGTCGAAAGGAACTTGGGCGGTCGACTTAAATGATTTCAGTAACTCGCCCGATTCGATCTTCTTTGAGTCGAGAGCGGTCTTCTCGAAGCCATCTTTCGAGATCAGGACAGTCGAGAAGAACATGTCCTTGTAACCGATCCATTTCAAGTGCTCTTTCGGCTCCTCGTTGTCGTTGTTGGTCTCGCTCAGGTGCTCAACGTCGTCACCTGCGATTTTGTAATTCAAGGTCACGTAACGCTCCTCGAACGAGCGACCTTTCTCTTGCTGGCGGATGTCTTGTACCCACGTCATGGCCAACGATTCCGTGCTGGGCGACAGGACACCATTAAGGCCCGTACCCTTGATCTCGTATTTAACCATGTAGTCGTTGGGGGCCAACGTATAGGTGAAATCGATGTAACGATTGTCACCTGCTTTCGCCCGCATCGTAAGGCTGTTGCCCGTATGACCCTCTACAGGAGAGAAATAGAGGTCGTTGGTCTTGATCACCTGGTTGTTGGCCGTTACGAGAGAGAAACCCAGGCTTGATGTGCTCTCGTCGAACAACACCAACGGTTCTCCCTTGTAATTGTCGTACTCCTTGAGGCGTGCGAACGAGATTTGTCCGCCCTTGTTGCTGACACGCAACTCGATCACCTCGTTCTCGAGGGTCGTGTAGCCGTCAGTACCGATCATGGCCTCGGCGAAATTGCCATAATTCTGGCGAAGATGCGCCGTCTTGGCCGAGTCGGGCAGGTTCTCGTAAGCCTGCAACTCTTGCAGTTTCCGGTCTTCCTCTTTTTTTATCTCCATCTGTCGTTGGTTCTCCACCATGGCGATGGAGTCCTGGTAGCGGCGTTGGGCCTCGAGTTGCTCGGGAGTCGGACGATTGAACCAGCTGAAGGCAACGAGAACGACTCCGATGAGAATGAATCCGATAATCGTATTTTTATCCATCTTAAGCTATTTCTTATTTTTGGTTTTCGATAGCCGCTTTCACGAAGCTCAGGAAAAGCGGGTTCGGGTTGACGACCGTACTGTTGTATTCCGGGTGGTACTGTACGCCCACAAACCACTTCAGGCTAGGAATCTCGACAACCTCAACCAGGTTCGTTTCCGGATTCTCGCCCGTACACATCATACCGGCGGCCTCGAATTGGCTCTTATACTCGTTGTTGAACTCGAAACGGTGGCGATGACGCTCCTGGATGAACTCCTTGCCGTAAGCCTCCATGATTCTTGAGCCAGGTTTCAAATGGCAGTCGTATGCGCCTAATCGCATAGAGCCACCCAGGTTGGTGATGTTCTTTTGCTCCTCCATCAGGTCGATCACCTTGTGAGTCGTGTTCGGCTCCATCTCTGTCGAGTTGGCGTCATTATAGCCTAATACGTCACGGGCGAACTCGATAACCATACATTGCATACCCAAGCAGATACCCAAGCAAGGCACGTCGTGCTCGCGAGCGTATTTGATGGCGGCGAACTTACCCTCAATACCACGTTGACCAAAGCCCGGGGCAATCAGGATACCATCCATGTCTTTCAATTGCTCTGCGGCGTTCTCGTCGTTGATCTTCTCTGAATGGAACAGGTGAAGATCCAGCTTGCGGTGGTTATAGATGGCTGCTTGCAGGAGCGACTCGTCGATAGACTTGTATGCGTCTTGCAGCTCAACGTATTTACCAACCAGACCGATCTTGACGGTTTCTGTCGCTGATGATTTGAGAGCGAGGAACTCTTTCCAAGCTTTCAGCTCTGGAGTTGGACCAACTTCCATGCCAACCTTTCTCAGGATCGCCTCGTCCATCTTCTGGCTTTGCAGGAGCAAAGGTACCTCATAGATGGTTGGCATATCAATCGACTGGATAACGGCATCCTGGCTGACGTTGCAGAACAGGGCAACCTTGCGGAGGATAGACTGGCTCAGCTCATGCTCCGTTCTCAAGACGAGGACATCGGGTTGGATACCCAACTCCTGTAATTGCTTAACAGAGTGCTGTGTCGGCTTGGTCTTGTATTCTTTTGCGGCCGCGATGTAGGGAACATAGGTCAGGTGAACGCATACGCAATTCTTACCCAATTCCCATTTCAGCTGGCGAACACTTTCGATGAATGGCAATGACTCGATATCTCCTACCGTACCACCGATCTCGGTGATCACGAAATCGAACTTGTATTTGCTGCCCAACAATTTCACGTTACGCTTGATCTCGTCCGTGATGTGAGGAACTACCTGAACGGTCTTACCCAAGTAATCGCCACGGCGCTCCTTGTTGATGACACTTTGGTAGATACGCCCAGTCGTGATGTTGTTGGCCCGAGTGGTCGGGACATTCAAGAAACGTTCGTAATGTCCCAGGTCGAGGTCGGCCTCGTGGCCGTCGACGGTTACATAACACTCTCCATGCTCGTATGGATTCAACGTACCCGGATCGATATTGATGTAGGGGTCAAACTTTTGGATGGTTACCTTGTAGCCTCTAGCCTGAAGCAACTTACCCAATGACGCGGAAATAATGCCCTTGCCTAATGAAGAGACGACACCTCCCGTAACGAAAATGTACTTTGTATCTGCCACGATCTTAAATATTTTAAGTTTTCTTTAATGTGCGAAATTACACTTTTAAAGCGCGAAGGTAAGAATTTTCGTTGAGACCTGCTAGAATCCTGGCTGGTTATTCTTAATAGATTTTAGGGGGCGTTTCCAATTACACTGTTATGAAAAATAAAATACACTGCAGTGTAATTGGAAACGCACTGCAGTGTATTCTTTATTATATAAAGATTTACCGGAATCAAGCCTTCCGTTTCTCGATCTGCTCCTGTACGATCGCATCGACAACGGCGACAGTAGTCAGGTTGACGATGTCGCGGGTCGAGCTCTCGACGTCGGTGAAGTGGATCGGCTTGTTCAAGCCCATCTGGATCGGACCGATTGTCTCGGCGACACCCATCTCGAGTAAGAGCTTGTAAGCGCTGTTCGCTGAGCTCAGGTTCGGGAATACCAACGTATTCACGTCTTTTCCGTTCAATTTGTTGAATGGATACATATCGTCACGCAGCTTCTTGTCGAGCGCGAAGTTAACCTGCATCTCACCGTCAATAACCATCTCCGGATAGTTCGTGTGGAGATAGTCGATCGCCTCATGTACCTTCAATGGACTGCCCTGCTTGTCGGAACCGAAGTTAGAGTAGGAGAGCATCGCCATGACCGGCTCATGCGCGAAGAATTTGACTGCGTCGTGAGTAAGACGTGCGATATCGATCAGTACCTCGGTCGACGGGTGACGGTTGATCAATGTGTCGGCAATAAAGAAGGTACCCTTCTTGCTGGTAACGATGTTCATCGCTCCGAAATGCTTGTAGGAAGGACGGATACCGATGATCTGCTCTGCCAGTTTCGTCACTTCCGAGTAACGGCTGTAAACACCGGTAACGAAAGCGTCTGCGTCACCTGTCTCGACCATCATCATACCAAACGCGTTACGGTCCACCATCTTCTCGCAAGCCTCGGCGTAGGTAACACCCTCGCGGGCACGCTTCTCCGAAAGGATACGGGCGTAACGATGACGGCGCTCCGTCTCAAGGTCGTGACGCATATTGACGATCTCGATGCCCTCAAGGCTGATGCTTTCCTCCGCGGCGATCTTTGCCAGGCGCTCCTCATTACCCAATAGGATAGGAATACAGATACCCTCGTTTTTCGCCTCGACAGCGGCCTTCAACATATTGATGTGGTTGGCCTCGGCGAAGACTACCCGTTTCGGATGTGCCTTGGCCATATCGGTGAATGAGCGCAACAACTTGTTGTCGTAACCCATCATCTCACGCAAATGGTTGCAATAGCCATCCCAATCGGTGATGGTCTTGCGGGAAACGCCGGATTCGATGGCTGCCTTGGCAACTGCGCTTGAGACACGGGTCAACAAACGGGGATCCAATGCCTTGGGCAGGATATAATCGCGGCCAAATGTCGTCCGTTTCAATTGATAAGCCGCATTCACCACATCGGGAACCGGCTCTTTGGCCAATTGGGCGATCGCATGGACAGCCGCCAGCTTCATTTCCTCATTAATCGCCTTGGCCCGAACATCCAACGCGCCACGGAAGATGTAGGGGAATCCCAACACGTTGTTGATCTGGTTGGGATAATCCGAACGGCCGGTAGCGAAGATGATGTCCTCGCGTGAGGCCATAGCGTCGGCGTAAGAGATCTCCGGATTGGGGTTGGCCAGGGCGAAAACGATCGGATTGTCGTTCATGCTCCGTACCATATCCTGCGTCAGGACATTCGCTACGGAAAGTCCAAGGAAGACATCGGCGCCAACAACCGCCTCTTGCAATGTCCGTACGTCACGGTCGGTCGCGAATTCTCTTTTCGCCTCATTCAGGTCGGTACGTTTGGTCGAGATGACACCCTTACTGTCGCACATGATGATGTTCTCCTTGCGTGCGCCCAACATTACGTAAAGCTTCGTGCAGGAGATTGAAGCGGCGCCGGCACCGTTTACCACGATCTTGACATCCTCAATTTTCTTGCCGGCCACCTCGAGGGCGTTGATCAAACCCGCGCCTGAGATGATTGCCGTTCCGTGCTGGTCGTCGTGCATAACCGGGATATCCAGCTCGTTTTTCAGGCGGGTCTCGATCTCGAAACACTCCGGTGCCTTGATATCCTCAAGGTTAATACCACCGAAAGTCGGGGCGATCGCCTTGACTGTCTGGATGAATTTCTCGGGATTCTTCTCGTCTACCTCAATATCGAAGACATCGATACCCGCGAATATCTTGAACAATAAGCCTTTTCCTTCCATGACGGGCTTACCGGCCAAGGGGCCAATATCGCCTAAACCAAGAACGGCGGTTCCGTTTGAGATGACGGCAACCAGATTTCCTTTGGCGGTATATTCATATGCGTCCAACGGATTCTTCTCGATTTCCAGACAGGGTTCTGCGACTCCCGGTGAGTAGGCCAACGAAAGGTCGGTCTGCGTGCTGTGGGGTTTGGTTGGGATAACCTCAATCTTGCCTGGCTTGCCTTCGGAGTGATACCGTAAGGCATCTTCTTTTGTTACTTTAGCCATAACTTTTCCTATTAATTGTTCTTTCTATTGACGATTTTTCCGCGAATGTAACATTTTTGAGAGAAATTATCGCTTTTTATCCCTATTTTATGTCCGATTGTTTAGTTGGGAGAGAGAACTTCTGTGTTATGGGATAAAAAAAGATCGGGGAGCTATCCGAATAGATAACTCCCCGTTGTGCCCAGAACAGGACTCGAACCTGCACGATCGCAAAACCACTCGCACCTGAAACGAGCGCGTCTACCAATTCCGCCACCTGGGCCTCTGTTGTCCGTATCGCCCCGTCGTCGCCTGACGGAGGGTGAAACCTCGGAAGTCGCTTCGTCCTTTCGTTGTTTCGGACGCAAAAGTAGACGTTTTTTTTGAACTTGAAAATATTTGGGGATAAAAAATAGGGAAAAATGGCGTTCCCGGATCCTTTGGCCTGGGGCGTGACGCCCATGATCCCCTCGTCGAACCAGTTTTTTAGGCGTTTCCACCGGTGGAAACCTGCCGGCAAACTAATATTTTGGGGCTTTCCACCGGTGCACGTCGCCGGCAAACTAATATTTTGGGGTTTTCCACCGGTGCACGTCGCCGGCAAACTAATATTTTGGGCATTTCCACCGGTGCACGTCGCCGACAAACTAGTATTTTGGGTATTTCCACCGGTGGAAAGCCTCGCAACTGGTTTTTTGGGGGGATTCTTCCGCCGTTAGGGCCTACCACTCGATGAACTTACCGCGCTGGCGTCGTTTCTCCAGTTCCTGTTCCAGGCGGATGCGACGGCCCTTGGCGATATAGCGACGGGCGAAGATGTTCGGCAGGGCAACACCTAATGAGATACAGAAGATGATCAATGCCGAGTTGATGGCGTTGTGGAAGGCGTTGGTGATCTCGCCAACCACACCGTGCATATTGATGAAGGCCAACAGGGCGCGATACATCAGCACGCCGGGGATCATCGGGATGACCGATGGGATCGTCAGCACGTGGTTGGGTACGTCGAACCAGTAAACCGCTTTCGCTGCGATGATACTGACCACGAAGCTACCCATGAAGGAGCCGATGACCGGTCCGTAACCCAGCTCGAAATTGACGAAGTTACGTGTACAGACGGCTATAATGGCGCACAGGGCGACGAAGCCCAGCAAGCGGGGCTGTACGTTGAAGATGGTTGAGAAGCCGATGGCAGCGATGGCGGCGGCGATGGCATAGACGTAATAAGGATCGTGAGGCACCATGCTCAGCTCACTGAACTTATGGTCGATCAGGATGTCGTTCATCACCAGGATACGGAGCGCGAAGGCGATACCGAAGGCCATCGCTCCCATGATCATAACCGTATTGGCCGCACGGATGATACCCACTTGCAGGTAGTTGTCGATCATGTCGTCGACGAAGTTGATCAGCGGCACGCCCGGCACGATAAACAGGGCACAGGCCAGCAGTGGGTGATAAGGCGTATTCGACAGTGTCGAGAAAGAGGCGGCGTAGGCCAGGCAGGTCGACAGGAACGCGGCGATCGCCATGCTGACGTAATGGTTGATGCCCCACTTCATGCAGTAGGCCCTGGCCTGGAAGCCGCAGAACGCGCAGATGGAGGCGTAGAGGAAGGCGACCCAGTCGCACCCGAACAGCTTGCAGAAGCCGCCGCAGGCGAATGCGGCGCAGATGGCCACGAGGAGCGGCTTGTAGCTTCGCGGCTTGTTGGCGATCTTCTCGAGCTCCTCCTCGAAACGATCGATGGAATAATCCTGCTCGATCGCCCGCCAGGAGAGACGGCTGATCTCCGTAAGGGTGGTCATGTTAATGCCATGTTTCTCGCATTTTTGGAACTTGGAAAAGGAGTGGGTCTCGTCGCTGACGTTGACCATGATCATGGTCCAGCGGATGTCGAGGTGCAATTTGTCCTCGGGGATTCCCAAAAAAGCGGCGACCCGTTTCATGTTCCGGTCGATGCGGTTGGTGTCGGCCGCACTCTCGACCAGTAATTTGCCGGTCCTTAACAAAAGGTCCAGCTTCCTGCGGAGCAGGAGTACTTCTTTATCCGTCATATTTTCCCCTAAAAATAGAAATGATAACTAACTCTTTATTCGGCCGCGAATTTACAAAGAGCAATCATTTCCCGCAAATTAATTCGTCGCCTGATGGTTCCCCATGACGCAAGTCCCGTTGAGGCGGGCGTTCGGCTCGATCTCGAGGGTACGTGTGGTGATATCCCCCTCGATCACGGCGGAGGCTTTCAGTACCAGTTTCTCGGTGATGGTGAGATTTCCTTTGATCTGGCCCTGGATCTCCGCGTTGTCGGCCGTAATGTTGCCTGTGACAGAGGCTTTCGGGCCAACTACGATCTTGCCCTTGCAGGTGACATCGCCCGTCACATGGCCGTCAAGGCGAAAATCGGTATCTGTCGTGATGTTGCCGGCGACGTTGGTGCCCGCGGTCATGGTGTTGTGCAATCCACTAGTGCTGTTTTCCTCGTTATGTCTGATTTTCATCTTTTCTCCTGTTTTGTTTACCACAAAGTTAAGATATTTCTTGGGTGAATGGCGTACTTTTGATAGATTTACCTTTTTAAACGGTTTTTATTATGGAGACAAAGATCGAGTTGAGAGAGATGCGATTTTATGCGCATCATGGTGTAGGCGAGCAGGAAACGGTTGTGGGAAATTGGTTTACGGTCGACTTGACCCTGGAAGCCCCTTTAGGGTTGGCGGTCGAGAGCGACGACCTGTCGGCGACGATCAATTACGCCGAGGCCTATGAGGTGGTCAAGGCGGAGATGGCTGTGCCCTCCAAGCTGATCGAGCATGTCGCCGGGCGTATCATGCGGGCACTGAAGGTCCGTTTTCCCCAGTTGACGGCGATCGATATTCGTTTGGCGAAGCGGAATCCGCCTTTCGGGGGCGATATTCGTGAGGCGGCGGTCATTCTCCGGGAGAAGTATTCCTGAAATCCGGCGAATTTTCGCTATCTTCGCAGGCTCAAAACACAAATGGATATATACTATGGCTTTTACCAACAATGTTATGATTGTTCGTCACGAGTTGCTGGCGAAGTTAGTGAGAATGTGGAAAGAGGATCGTCTGGTCGAGGATATCGACCGGTTGCCCATCGAGTTAAGCCC
>ERZ779874.2484-NODE-2484-length-15308-cov-2.832558_pt1 | contig 15308 bp, 10 predicted proteins | sample MGYA00511031_ERZ779874 | MGnify/ENA primary metagenome ERZ779874 (study PRJEB29588, sample SAMEA2156850) | human gut metagenome | biome: human gut; feature: human-associated habitat; material: faeces | place: Denmark | collected 2008/2010 ...
CGGCATCGAAAACGGACTCGATGAGCAGGTTTTGCTCGGCGTCACCGGCTCGGGCAAGACCTTCACCATGGCGAGCGTTATCGAAAAGCTCAATCGCCCGACGCTCGTTCTGGCGCACAATAAGACCCTTGCGGCGCAGCTGTGCTCGGAGTTTCGCGAGTTTTTCCCGGATAACGCCGTGGAGTATTTCGTCTCGTACTACGACTATTATCAGCCCGAGGCGTATATTCCGCACACGGATACCTTCATTGAAAAGGACAGCGCCATAAACGACGAGATCGAGCGCCTGCGCCACAGTGCAACATCGAGCCTGTTCGAGCGGCGCGACGTGATCGTCGTCTCGTCCGTCTCGTGCATCTACGGTCTCGGCGACCCGATCGACTATAAAAACATGGTCATATCCCTGCGCCCGGGGCAGACGCGCAATTTCGACGAGCTTCTGCGCAAGCTCATCGAGATACGCTATGAGCGAAATGACATTGCTTTCGAGCGAAATATGTTCCGCGTCCGCGGCGACACGGTCGAGATATTCCCGGCTTATGCGACGGATAAGGCCATCCGTGTCGAGTTTTTCGGCGATGAGGTGGACAGAATAAGCGAGGTGAACGTCGTGACCGGCGCGCCCGTACGCTATCTGAACCACGCTGCAATATACCCGGCCAGCCACTATGTCGTAAGCCGCGATAAGATGGCGCGCGCTATCGACGATATCCGCGCCGAGTGCGCCGAGCGCGTAAAATACTTTCAGGATAACGGTAAATTGCTTGAAGCGCAGCGCATATCGCAGCGCACAAATTACGATATCGAGATGATGCAGGAGTTGGGCTACTGCTCGGGCATCGAGAACTATTCGCGCATAATCTCAAACCGCCCGGCAGGCTCTGCGCCAATGACGCTGCTCGATTATTTTCCGAAGGATTTCCTGCTGTTCGTGGACGAAAGCCACGTCACGCTGCCGCAGGTCAGGGCGATGTACCGCGGCGACCACGCGCGCAAGGAGTCCCTGGTTGAATACGGCTTCCGTCTGCCGTCGGCGTATGATAACCGGCCGCTCAAATTCGAGGAATTTCAGAAGCGCATAAATCAGGCCGTGTATGTCTCCGCAACGCCCGGCGACTACGAGCGCGAAAGGGCAGGGCAGATAGCCGAGCAGATAATCCGCCCGACCGGCCTGCTCGACCCCGAGATCTCCGTGCGCCCGATAGAAGGGCAGATAGACGATCTAATAAGCGAGATAAATATACGCATCGAAAAGGGTCAGCGCACTCTGGTCACGACGCTCACAAAGAAAATGGCAGAGGATCTTACCGAGTACCTCGGAGCCGCCGGCATAAAGTGTAGATACATGCACCACGATATCGGCGCGATAGAGCGTATGGAGATAATCCGCAGCCTGCGCCTCGGCGATTTTGACGTGCTTGTCGGCATAAACCTCCTGCGCGAGGGACTTGACCTCCCGGAGGTGAGCCTTGTTGCAATTCTCGATGCCGATAAGGAGGGCTTCCTTCGAAGCGAAACGAGTCTTATCCAGACCATCGGCCGCGCGGCACGCAACGCCGAGGGCACGGTGATCATGTATGCCGATACCGTGACGCGGTCAATGCGTCTTGCAATCGACGAAACCGAGCGCCGCCGCGCAAAGCAGGCGGCATATAACGCAGAGCACGGCATCGTGCCGAAAACGATAGTAAAAAGCGTTCGCGAGCTTATCGAGATATCCAGCGAGAGCGAGAAAACTCTGCGCCGTGCCGACGGAGTGAAGCTCACAAAGTCCGAGCGCAAGGAGCTTATCGAAAAGCTCGAAAAGGAAATGAAAGCCGCGGCAAAAATGCTTGAATTCGAGCTTGCGGCTCAGCTTAGAGACGAGATCGTCCGCCTGCGCGGCGAGGTGAAATGATGAAACTTCTTATACTTGACGGAAACAGCATAGTAAACCGCGCGTTTTACGGAATACGCGCCCTCACAGCGCCCGACGGAACGCCCACAAACGGCGTGTACGGCTTCCTTGCCATATTACGCAAGCTGCTTGATGATGAAAAGCCCGAGGCCGTGTGCGTTGCGTTTGACCTCAAAGCGCCGACGTTCCGGCACCTGAGATACGCCGGATATAAGGCTCAGCGCAAGGGCATGCCCGAGGAGCTTGCCGTTCAGATGCCGATACTCAAGCAGGTGCTTGACGCAATGGGCATCCTGCGCCTTGAGCTTGAGGGCTACGAGGCCGATGATCTGCTCGGTACGGTCGCTGCGCGATGCAGCGCAGCAGGCTGGGACTGCCGCATAGTTACCGGCGATAAGGACAGCTTCCAGCTTATAAGTGAAACGACGCATGTCTGCCATGTCAAAAGCCGTATGGGGCAGACAACGACGACAGAGTATACTCCCGAGCTGTTTTTTGACGAGTACGGGTTTGAGCCTAAGCACATCATTGACCTCAAGGCCCTGATGGGCGACGGCTCGGATAACATCCCCGGCGTGCCCGGAGTGGGCGAGAAAACGGCTATGGGGCTTGTGCAGAAGTATAAAGATATCGAAACCATTTATGCCGGGCTTGACACAATAGATGTCAAAGAGGGCATGCGAAAAAAACTGCGCGAGGGCAGGGAGAGCGCCTTTTTGTCCTATGAGCTTGCAACGATACACACCGATGCGCCGATAGAGTTTGCACCCGATGACGCAAAGTGGAGCGAGGACTATAAGCCTGAGTTGTACGATGTGCTCAAAAAGCTCGGATTTAATAAATTCATCGAAAAATGGGGCGTGAGCGAAAATTACGCCGGCATCGGCCACTGCATCCTCGGCTATCGCGACTGTGAGTACCCGGAGGCAAAAGAAAGAAAATCAGATTATATTGTAAGAGTATAATCATCTGCGAAAACGGCTCCGGGAGCGGCTGTGCGTTGAAAACACCCGCCCGGAGTCCATATTTTTAACCGAATCAAGCAAGTAGCGAAGCGGATTGCGAATATCCGCTTTGCTAGAGACAACAGAGGAACAGCCATGTATCGAATTATGATTGTAGAAGATGATGAAGTCATCGCCCGCGCCGTGCAGCAGAGCCTGGTTTCCTGGGGCATGGATGCGTTCTGCGTACAGGATTTTTCCGGCGTTCTCGCCGAATTTGCCGTGAAAAATCCGCAATTAGTGCTGATGGACATTCATCTTCCCTTTTTTAACGGATTTCACTGGTGCCAGGAGATTCGAAAGGTCTCTAAAGTGCCGGTAATTTTTCTTTCTTCTGCATCGGACAACATGAACATCATTATGGCCGTTAATATGGGCGGCGATGACTTTATCGCGAAGCCGTTTGATTTAAGTGTCCTGACCGCCAAAGTCCAGGCGATGCTCCGCCGCACCTACGAATTTGCCGGAGAAACGAATTTCCTCGAGCACCGCGGTGCCATGCTCGATACGGGAAGTGGTGTGCTGAATTACCGGGGAAAGCGGATTGAGCTGACAAAAAATGAGTGGCGCATTCTGCAGTCCCTTCTCGAAAATAAAGGAAAAGCCGTCAGCCGCGATATGCTGATGATGCATCTGTGGGAGTCGGACAGCTTTATAGATGACAACACGCTGACCGTCAACGTCACGCGCCTGCGGAAAAAACTGGAGGAGGCAGGACTTACAGACTTTATCCAGACGAAAAAGGGTGTCGGCTACCTGATCGCATGACGGAAGCAGAACAGGAGAAAAAGGATGGAACAACAGAAAGAGGGAGTCCGGCAGGAGTTTATGCTTCTTAACTGGTATTTGAAAGAGCATCTTGCATCGGCCGTGCGGATTGCCGCTTTTATAGGAGTATTTTCACTCCTCTGTTTTCTGCGCAATGTGCCGCAGGATGTCACCGTTTATATGATCGTGCTGATGGCTGCTGCCGGAGCCGCAGGGTTTTGCTTTCATTATGGGAAGTACCGGAAACATCATCTGGTCTTAGCACTCCTTGCCGCCGAACCGCAGGGCAAAACAGAAGCGCTTCCGGAGGCGGACGGGCTTCTGGCGCGGGATTACCAGCAGATCATCGCATCCTACGAGCGGCAGTTTCAGGAAGAACAGATTAAGATGGAGCAGAAATACCGCGATATGATGGAGTATTACACGATGTGGACCCATCAGATCAAAACGCCGATTGCGGCGATGCGGCTGCTTCTGCAGGAGGAGGATACGCCGCTTTCGCGTGAAATGCAGAGCGAACTTTTCCAGACGGAGCAGTATGTGCAGATGGCGCTGCAGTACCTGCGCATGGAAAAAATGACATCGGATCTTGTCTTTGCAAGGTACGATTTGGATGCGCTGATCCGCCAGGCTGTGCGGAAATATGCCCCGCTTTTTATCCGCCGGAAAATTATCCTTTCCTACGAGCCGGTGCACTGCGAGGTGCTGACAGATGAAAAATGGCTCGTCTTTGTGCTGGAGCAGATTCTGTCAAATGCGCTGAAATACACGAAAAGTGGCAGCATTCACATCTATCTGTCACCGGATGCACCAAAAACGCTGGTGATTGAGGACACCGGCATCGGCATTGCGCCGGAGGATCTGCCGCGGATTTTCGAAAAAGGCTACACGGGCTGCAACGGCCGCGCAGACAAGCGGTCAACGGGCATCGGACTGTATCTGTGCCGCCAGATCATGGAGAAACTTTCGCATACCATCCGCATTGAGTCGGAGATGGGAGTGGGAACGAAGGTGTATCTTGGGCTGGATACCGTATCCCTGTAGTACATAGAGAGCTTCGCCGGGAATCTTACAGAAATGTAAGGTTGCCGGTCTTTTTGTAAGATGATCCTAAGGCAGAAGAGGGCGCGGACGGGTATAATAAGCCTTGTCAATTAAGAAAACAGTTCAGACAGAAAGGAAAATGTGACATGGCAATTCTGGAAGTAGAACATCTGAAAAAAACATATACCACGCGCCTTGGCAGCAACCGGGTGGAAGCGTTGAAAGACGTTAATTTTACAGTGGAACGGGGCGAATTTGTTGCAATCATGGGCGAATCGGGAAGCGGAAAAACAACGCTTCTGAACCTGCTCGCAGCACTAGACAAGCCAACCGGCGGACAGGTGCGGTTAAATGGAAAGAATCTCGGCGAATTAAAAGAGAAGGAGATTGCCGGATTCCGCCGCGAAAACTTAGGCTTCGTGTTCCAGGACTTCAACCTGCTCGATACCTTTTCCCTGCGTGACAACATTTATCTGCCGCTCGTGCTGGAAGGAAAAAAATACGAGGAGATGAGTCTTCGGGCAGAGCCGATTGCGAAAAAACTCGGCATCACCCAGATCCTCAATAAATACCCATATGAGGTGTCCGGCGGACAGAAGCAGCGTGCAGCCGTTGCGCGTGCGCTGATTACCAATCCGGAGCTGGTTCTTGCGGATGAGCCTTCCGGCGCGCTCGATTCCCATGCAGCGGATGGCCTCATGAAACTGTTCGGGGAGATCAACGAGGAGGGCCAGACGATTGTTATGGTAACGCACAGTGTGAAGGCGGCCTGCTCGGCGAAACGTGTGCTGTTCATCAAGGACGGCGAGGTCTTCCACCAGCTGTATCGCGGTTCTTTAGGGCGCGATGAGATGTATCAGAAGATCTCCGATACGCTGACAATTCTTGCGACGGGTGGTGAACGGGATGAATAATCTGCTGTATGCCAGACTGGCAAAAACAAATTTGAGCAAAAACCGTCAGAATATTCTTCCGTATCTGCTGTCATGCATCGGCACGGTGGTGATGTTTTTTATCATGGATACACTGGCGCAGGGAAGTGGCTTTGATTCCATGATCGGAAAAGATACGATCCTGACAGTGATGGGGATGGGAACCTATATCATTGGCCTGTTCGCGGTGATTTTTCTGATCTACAGCAACAGTTTTCTGGCAAAAAGAAGAAAAAAAGAGTTCGGTCTGTTCCAGATTCTCGGCATGGAGAAAAAGCATCTGGCGAAGATCCTCTTTTTTGAGAGTCTGTATCTGTGGGCGGCATCGCTTGGAATCGGTATTCTGCTCGGTGTGTTGCTGTACCGCCTGCTGTTTCTGGTGCTGATGAAGCTGACCGGACTGAACGGAACAATTGGTTTTGCGTTCAGTGCAAAAGCCGTGGGAAGTACGATGCTGCTGTTCGGCCTGACTTTTGTGATCAATTTTCTCTTAAGCCTTCGCCAGATCCACGTCTCACAGCCGGTCGAACTGCTGCACGGCGGCGCGCAGGGTGAGCGGGAACCGAAAACGAAGCTGCTGACGGCGGTTCTTGGATTCATGCTTCTTGGTGTTGGCTATTATCTGGCTCTGACCAGCCAATCCTCGATGGACGCACTTGATAAGTTTTTTAATGCAATCGCCTTGGTTATGGTGGGAACGTACTGCCTGTTTTCTGCTGGAAGTATTGCATTTTTGAAAATTCTGAAGAAAAACAAGAATTACTATTACCAGACACGCCATTTTACAAGCATTTCGGGCATGCTGTACCGCATGAAGCAAAATGCGGTCGGTCTTGCGAATATCTGTATTCTGTCAACGGGTGTGCTTCTGGTTATCTCCATCAGCACATGTCTGTGGACGGGGATTGAGGAGGTTACCTATACGCGGTTTCCGCATCAGATTTCGATTGAAGCAAATACTGGCGTGAGCGGCATTATGAAGACGGTGGAACCGGTCAGTCAGAAGATGATAGAGGAAGTGAAAACGGGGATTGATCAGCATCTGGAAGAAAAGCAGCTCAGAAAAAAGTATGAAAGTGATCAGAGATACTATGTTATGCTTGCTGCTGTAGATAGAAACAAAGTAGAAAAAACACAGTCAGATGATGCTGCGGCGAGTACACTGATAAAGATTATGGAAGAGTCGGAGTACGAACAGGTAACCGGCGAACAGGTAGAGCTGGAACCAGGGCAGGCTCTGGTTTTTCAGGAAAAACAGAAAAATTATGGATATGACACGATTGAACTGGGAAATCAGACGTATGAAGTAAAAAAATGGAATACCGATAAGAAATCGTACATTCTGGATGAGAAGACGCAGGTGTATGAGACAATGACGGTGGTGACGCGGAACCATGAAGCAAAGGAAGCGTATGCAGCTGTGCAGGGAAAGGAGCCAGAAGGATACAGTTGGGAATATGCTCTGGATCTTATCGGGGATGCCGGCGAACAGATCACAGTTGGAGATGAGATTGAGACGATACTGACGGAGTCATCTTTTAACGGATGGGTGGAAGTGCGCGAAAAAGAGCGCAATACGGTTTACAGTCTGTATGGTTCACTTCTGTTTTTAGGTGTTTTCGTCGGTGCGCTGTTTTTGATGGGTGCCGTTATGATTATCTATTATAAGCAGGTTTCAGAAGGCTTCGATGACCGAAAACGATTCCAGATTATGCAGAAGGTCGGTATGAGCCGCAAAGAAATCCGTCAGACGATTCAGTCACAGGTGGTAACGGTCTTTTTCATGCCGCTCGCGGTGGCCGTGGTGCATACAATGGTAGCGTTTCCATTGACCAGGCGTATCATGGCAATGCTGAATTTCCCGGACAGCAATCTGTTCCTGGTTGCAACAGCGATTACGATTGCGGCGTTTGCCGTGGTTTACCTGATCGTCTATGTGCTGACGGCGCGGGCGTATTACAAAATTGTGGAATAAGAAGATGTACTTTTTTTAATACATCGAAGCGTCTTTGAAAAAAACTTAACAAAAAAATAATAAGAAAAAGACATCCGGCGCAGACGGAAAATCTGCGTGGGATGTCTTTTTTGCTGTTCTATTTATAAATGCCGTTGACGGTAACTTTGAAAAGAGCTTCCTTTCCGTTGAGTTCGTCTTTTCCATAGTCTTCCGGGAAAGTGACGGTTACATCTACGCTGTCGCCCGGGTGATGGCCGATGAGCTGTTCTTCAAAGTCATCGATGTAAGTGTGGGAGCCGATCACAAGATCAGCGCCGTTTCCTTGTGTGTTTCCACCTTCAAATTCCACGCCGTCAATGGAGCCGACATAGTCGATATTGACGGTATCACCGTCCTCAATGGTGAGGGAAGTGTCGGTCTGCAAAGAGGCAGAAGCCGAAGTGGAGGCTGATGAGGCTGTGGAGGTATCCTCCGAGGCACTTTTGGCAGAGAGTCGTTTGGAATCGAGTACGCTGGCGATGATAAGGCCGACGATCACAACGACAATCAGAGCCGGTCCGGCCCAGCTCCAGATCTTTTTGTAATGCGCTACTTTTGCTTCGTGCTCCCGCTCTTTGGCACGCCGTTCCTTGGCAGCTTTTCTGTTTTCTTTGTTCATAAAAAGGATCTCCTTTGCGCTTTTACGACTGCAATCGTATTTTATAATATCAAGTATATCATAAAAATATGGTAAAAGTGTGAAAAAAATAACACGATCCAACATTGTCAATGCTCAAAAATGACGATATAATGAGTGCAAGTGAGTCAAATGAAAATTTATTTTCAGTTGACGAACGACGAATGTCGCTTACGCGATAGCGTAAGATTGAGTGCAAGTGAGCCAAATGAAAATTTATTTTCAGCTGGCGAACGACGAATGTCGCTTACGCGGCAGCGTAAGATTGAGTGCAAGTGAGAAAACGCGGCGAGTAAGGGAGTGAATAAAATGGATGACTGGAGTAGTTTCAGAACGACGACATCCGAACAGCAGCGCCTCCGGGCTGCACTTTCCGGCTTTTGTGAATCGCAGGATCTTCCGGAAGAACAGCGAGCCGCATATACTGCATACCTGCGGAAACGCATTCGTCCCGCTGTCGAAATGCTGATTCGTGAGGATGATTTTTCAAAGCTGGAACGTATTCTGCAGACCGGATGGCTGTCCGATGCAGACCGAAAACGTTTTCTCAACCTTGCTGCCGACCAGCAGAAATGGCAGGCTTTCCGTATTCTCCGGAACCGGAGCTCACAGGATCCGATGCAGGAGAATACGGAAAGCAGAAAAACAGAAGCTGCGTTTCAAAAAGAAAAGCCCACAAAAGAAAAAGAAGCGCTGGCGCTCCGGCTTTTCGAAGAAGCCCGCAAAAACCTCTGCTGGATGTACCCGGAACTTGGTGAAGCGATTCTTTTCTTTCAGCATCAGCCATCCGACAGGACAAAAGCCATCACATCCGATGGTCATACGATATATTTTAACTCCGATTTTGTACTCCGCATGTGTGCCGAAAATTCATCGTTCCTCAAGGAAGGCTATCAGCACCTGCTGCTGGAATGCATCCGCCGGTTTGGGAAAGAAACACCGGAGCCGGAAAAAAAAGAACAGCCCCCGGTTTCATGGCTGATGCCGGAAAAAGAAAAACAGTCTCCGGTTTCATGGCTGGTGTCGGGAAAAGAGACGGAACTTATCGAGTCTTTTCAATCAGTCTGGAAACGTGCTTCCCGCAAGTTGGCGGAAAACTACGGCACCGGCGGCCTGCGGCGAGGCCAGAACTGCGGTGGAAAAAAAGAACCCCTGCCCGGGATCGAAAAAAGAGCGTACGATTACCGCCGCTTCCTGAAACGCTTTACCGTTACCCGCGAGGAAATGGAGCTGGATCTCGACAGCTTCGATCCAGTCGCTTACCATTATGGGCTTATGTATTACGGAAATTTCCCTTTCATCGAGCCGCCGGAGACGCGGGAAGGAAACCGCCTCGAAGAGCTGGTCATCGCAATCGACACATCCGGCTCGTGCAAAAGAGAAATTGTAGCAAAGTTCCTTGGTGAGACACGCAGCATTCTTGAAGAAAAAGAAAACTTCTTTTCCCGATGGAACGTCTGCCTGATCCAGTGCGACAGCTTCGTGCAGGATGTCACGATGATCCATTCACCGAAAGAATGGGAAGCTTACCGTGAAACAATTACCATCAAGGGCCGAGGCGGAACCGATTTTCGTCCTGTCTTTCAGAAAGTGGAAGAGTTGCGGAAACAGCATGTATTCCGAAACTTAAAAGCGTTGATCTATTTTACCGACGGAGACGGAATTTATCCCGAACAAAAGCCCGATTACGAGACGGCATTCGTCTTTGTCAGACAGACCGAAAAAATGAATCTTGTCCCCAAATGGGCAAAAAAACTGCTGACAGAAGAATGTACTCTTTGAACACAACTGACAAAAAAGCATCTCGCAAAATCAAACACAGAAAGATTTCGAGAGTACATAAAGAGTGCACAAGATAAGAGAGAACATATGAACATACAAGAAGCAAAAGAGACAATTGAAAAAGCCCTGCGCGCATACTTTGCAAGAGATGAAATTGGTTTTCCGCTGGTTCCGCTCCGGCAGCAGCGTCCCATTCTCCTGATCGGCCCGCCGGGCATCGGAAAAACGGCAATTATGGAGCAGATCGCAGAAGAGTGCGGTGTGGGGCTTGTTGCCTACACGATGACACACCATACGCGTCAGAGTGCCATGGGCCTTCCGGAGATCTGCACACGTGAAATCGAAGGGAAAACGGTACATACAACGGAATACACGATGAGCGAGATCATCGCCTCGATCTATGACTGCATGGAGCAGACCGGAAAGAAGCGGGGTATCCTCTTTCTCGATGAAATTAACTGCGTCTCCGAGACCCTCGCTCCGGTAATGCTGCAGCTTTTGCAGGACAAAAAATTTGGCAATCAGCACATCCCGGATGACTGGCTGATCGTGGCCGCCGGAAATCCGCCGGAATATAATAAATCTGTGCGGGAATTTGATGTGGCAACGCTTGACCGTGTGCGGAAGATCGAGGTGCTTCCCGAGCTTTCCGTGTGGCTTTCCTATGCAGAGAAAAATCAGATCCACAGCGCCGTGACAACGTACCTTATGGCACACAGTGACCATTTTTATTCTGTTTCGCAGGAAGCGGATGAGAAGCGTTTTGTGACAGCACGCGGCTGGGAGGATTTGTCGGCAGTGCTGAAAAGTTATGAAATCCTGCATTTTCCGGTCGACGAAGCACTGATCGGACAATATTTGCAGGAAGAAAAGACGGCGGAGGAATTCAGCTCGTACTACCGGATTTACGAAAAATATGGACAGGATTACGGTGTAGAGGAGATTCTGACCGGTGCATTTTCCGGAAAAATCATGGCAGAAAAACAGAAGATGGCGGCAAATGGTTCCGCAGAAGAGCGATCTGTACTGCTGTCTCTGTTTCATGCGGCACTTCAGAAAGAGGCATCCGGCTGCCAGAAGCAGGAGCACACGGCAAAGGAGCTCTCCGAGTGCTTTCGCCAGTTTACCGGGCTTTGCAGGCAGAAAAAAGATGAGACATACGCATCCTGGCTACAACAGAAAGAGCAGGGATTTGCAGTGTGCAAACAGCAGGGACTGCTGAAAAAGGGCGAGGAAGAAACGAATGCGCGGGTCTTGAAAAAGTTAAAAAAACTCGAGGAGACCGCTAAAAAATGTCGCAAAAACGATCCGGATCAGATGAAAGAGCTTTTTGAAACGGTATGTGAACTGGAACAGGAAAAAGTGGAGAAGGAAGTAAAGGATGTGAAACTGCAGATCCGCCGTGCCGCTGAATTTTTACAGAACAGCTTTCCGGGCGGAGCAGAAGTGGTGCTGTTTGAAGCAAATCTGGCGCGAAGTCCAGCGTTACGGAGCTTTTTGATTGAGAAAAGCATGGATGCCAAATGATAAGCTGCCACTTTGTAAAGAAGAAAATGGTTCTGAAAAGCCCATTTCTGGAGAAAAATGATTTGAAAGGAAGAGGAAGAACAGGACAGAGGAAGGAAGAAAAAGATGAATTATAAAATGATCCTGCAGTACGACGGCACGCGCTATAACGGCTGGCAGAAGCAGGGAAATACGGACAACACGATTCAGGGCAAGCTCGAAACGCTGTTGTCCAGGATCGCAGGAGAGCCGGTGGAGATTCACGGCGCGGGCAGAACCGATGCCGGCGTCCATGCGGCGGGACAGGTCGCAAATGCAAAGTTCCATACGGATCTATCCGATGAAGAACTTCTGCAGACAATCAACCATTATCTGCCGGAAGACATCGAAGTCACCAGCCTCGCGCGGATGCCGGAGCGCTTCCACAGCCGTCTGAATGCGGTGGACAAAACATACGAATACCGTATCGTGATCGATGGCAGAAAGCATGTTTTCGAGCGGAAATACGTGTATTTTCCGGAAGCACCGCTCGATGTGGAAAAAATGAAAGAAGCATCGAAAGCGTTTATTGGAACGTATGATTTCAGGAGCTTCTGTGCCAACAAACGTATGAAAAAATCGACAGTACGGACGATTACCGGAATTGATTTCTGCGAGAAAGACGGGATTCTTATCATTTCCTATACCGGAACCGGTTTTCTGTACCACATGGTGCGGATCCTGACCGGAACGCTTGTGGAGGCCGGGATGGGAAAACGGGATATCGCATCAATGACGGAGCTTCTCAAAGCAAAAAATCGCGAAAGTGCGGGTTTTCTTGCACCGGCATGCGGACTCCTGTTAAAAGAAGTCCGATATGAATAACCGAAATAATCAGGGCAATGCACCAGCCTTTTTTGCATAAAAAACCGAAAAAAGGCTGTGAATTGATAAATGCAGCATAGAAAAGAGAAAGGATGAGGTGAAAAGCATGTTTCAGAAGAAAAGAAATACTTTTCATGGCGGCGTTCACCCGTACGAGGGAAAAGAGCTCTCCAAGGACAAACCGATTGTCAAAGCGCAGCCGGGCAACTTATTGTATTACGCAGTGTCGCAGCATATCGGAGCGCCTGCTGTGCCGATCGTACAAAAAGGCGACCATGTAAAAGCGGGACAGAAAATCGCAGAAGCGGGAGGATTTGTTTCGGCTCCTGTTTACGCATCGGTTTCCGGCACGGTAAAAGGAATTGAGAAAAAAGTTTCCGCAGCCGGTTCCCCGGTAGACTGTATCGTTGTGGAGAACGACGGGTTGTATGAAAAAGAAACATTTGAGGAGTGCCCGCACTGGGAAAAACTCGACGCAGATACGATCCGGAACAAGATCAAAGAGGCCGGAATCGTGGGAATGGGAGGTGCAGGCTTCCCGACACACGTCAAAGTATCCCCGAAAGATCCATCAGCGATTGACCACATTCTTGTCAATGGAGCAGAGTGTGAGCCGTATCTGACGAGCGACTACCGCAGAATGCTCGAAGATCCGGAAAAGGTGATCGGAGGCTTAAAAATCATGCTGCATATGTTCCCGAAAGCAAAGGGAATCATCTGCATTGAGGACAACAAACCGGACTGTATCGCGAAATTTTGCGAGCTGGTGCTTCCGGGGGACAATATTGAGGTTTTGGAACTTAAAACGAAATACCCGCAGGGTGCCGAGCGTATGCTGATCTATGCAGCAACGGGGCGAAAGGTAAATTCTTCCATGCTGCCGGCGGACGCGGGCTGTATCGTGGATAACATCGATACCGTGACCGCTATTTACCAGGCAGTCCGCTTCGGCGAACCGCTGATGAGCCGTATCGTTACCGTGACAGGAGATGCCGTACAGAATCCGTGCAACTTTGAAGTGCCGGTCGGCATGCTCTTATCCGAACTTTTAGAGCAGGCAGGTGGTCTGAAAAACGAGGCATCCAAGATCATCTGCGGCGGTCCGATGATGGGAAAAGCCCTGTTTACAATGGAGGTTCCTGTAACCAAGACAACATCTGCACTGACCTGCCTCACCGAGGATGAAGTATCTGCGCTGGCACCATCTGCCTGCATCAACTGCGGACGCTGCGTTTCCGTCTGTCCGGGTCAGATTCTTCCGGCCCGCCTTTCCGTTTTTGCGGAGCACGGAGAGGAAGAGAAGTTCCTGAAATACGGCGGAATGGAGTGCTGTGAATGTGGCTGTTGTTCCTTTATCTGCCCGGCAAGACGTCCGCTGACGCAGGAAATCAGCTCGATGCGTAAAGTGCTTCTGGCAAAGAGAAAGAAGAAATAGGGGGATCTTACATATGAATGGATTATTACACGTATCATCTTCCCCACACGCGCGGTCCAAGGTGACGACAGACAAAATCATGTTTGCCGTCCTGCTTGCCCTTGCCCCGGCAGCCTGCGTGGGAATCTGGAATTTCGGCCTTAGGGCGCTGCTTCTGATTGTGATTTCGATGGCAGTCTGTCCCCTGACGGAATATCTGTATGAAAAAGGAATGAAGAAACCGGTGACGATTGCCGACGGCAGTGCACTGGTAACCGGACTTCTGCTGGCCATGAACATGCCGGTGCAGGCGCCTCTTTGGATGCCGGTGATCGGCGGTGTGTTTGCAATTCTCGTCGTAAAACAGCTTTTCGGCGGTCTTGGCCAGAACATTATGAACCCGGCGCTTGCAGGAAGATGCTTCCTTTTGATTTCCTTCCCGGGTCATATGACCAACTTCGCTGCTCCGGCAGCCGTACACCTCGTGGATACCGTATCCGGTGCGACACCGCTCGCCGCAGCAAAAGCAGGAGAGCAGGTGAATCTGCTGTCCATGTTCCTTGGGAATACGGCCGGAACGATCGGTGAGACTTCCGCACTGGCCCTTCTGATTGGCGGCATTTTCCTTGTCTGCATTCATGTGATTGACCTCAATATTCCGCTCATCTACATCGGAACAGAGCTTTTATTTGCCCTGATTTTCGGCGGCCACGGTTTTGATATCAACTTCCTTGGCGCGCATCTTTTGGGCGGCGGTCTGATGCTCGGCGCATGGTTCATGGCAACCGATTACGTTACCCGTCCGATCACAAAGAAGGGACAGTATATCTACGCGGTCATTTTAGGACTTCTGACCGGCGTATTCCGTATCTTTGGAAATTCGGCAGAGGGCGTTTCCTATGCCATCATCTTTACCAACCTTCTGGTTCCGCTTATTGAGCGCGTGACCGTGCCGGTTGGATTCGGAAGAGGAGGCAAGAAAAAAGCATGAACAAAATCATAAAAAACGCACTGATTCTTGCGGCGATCACGCTGATTGCCGGCCTGCTTCTCGGTGCGGCCCACCAGGTAACCCTGGAGCCGATCCAGAAGCAGCAGGAGAAAGAAAAACAGGAATCCTGCCAGAATGTATTCCCGGAGGCAGCTTCCTTTGAAGAAGTAACGATGAGCGATGCAGAACAGGCAGAGCTTACGGCAGCACTGATCGGCCACGGTTTTGAAGCACAGACGATTGACGAACTGCTGCTTGCAAAAGACGCATCCGGCGCAACGATCGGCCTGGTTGAGATCATCTCCACAACCGAAGGCTATGGCGGCGGCATGCAGTTCTCGATGGGAATTGCATCGGACGGAACGACAAAAGGAATCTCTTTCCTGTCACTTTCCGAGACGGCCGGCCTTGGTATGCGTGCCGACACAGACGATTTCAAGAATCAGTTCAAGGATAAAAACGTAGAAGCATTC
>ERZ779874.2489-NODE-2489-length-15293-cov-2.802993_pt1 | contig 15293 bp, 10 predicted proteins | sample MGYA00511031_ERZ779874 | MGnify/ENA primary metagenome ERZ779874 (study PRJEB29588, sample SAMEA2156850) | human gut metagenome | biome: human gut; feature: human-associated habitat; material: faeces | place: Denmark | collected 2008/2010 ...
CGTTTCCGGGTTCGTTGTTGTCGGTACATGCAGTGAATAAGGTCATGCTTGCCGCAAAGGCCATAGTCATGAATTTCCAATTTGATGTTCTCATACTAATAATCGTTTAGTTGATAAAATGAGTTTCTATTGTTTGTCTCTCTCAAAATTTTTCTTTTCTCTTACAGGTCATAGCTGAAGCCAACTTCAAAGCCTGTACCCTTTCTGAAGCGTTCCACTTCTACTTTATCTCCGGTGGTAGGCACTTCTTGCTTGAAGAGGATGTCTTGGTTCAGCAGGTCGTTGACTTGCAACTTCACCGCGAAACGCCGGTTGAAGCGGTAACTGCCTGTAAAGTTCAGTGTGTGTACCGGCTGTTGCTTGATGTCTCCCAGACCGGAGATACCTACGGAGTGGATGCGGGGACCTTGCAGATTGTAGAGCAGGGCAACGCTGAGTTGGCGATCGTTGCTGAAAGCGGGTGAATAGGTGAGGTCTGCATTTGCCAGGTAGGGCGATGCTCCCTGCAAGGCACGCTGGCTGTTGGTGTAGGCACCGCCTTCGGGCAGTTTCACGTTAGTGTACATATACGAGCCGTTCACGCCGAAACGCAGGTCTTTCACTATCTCTTTGCGGAATTCTATCTCCACCCCCGTTGCCATACCGTTGTCCGCATTGCGGAAAGAATGCACGGCGGAACCGCCTGACAGAGTCTGTACACGCTCTATCGGTGCTTTCAGGTGCTTGTAGTAGGCGGTGATGGAGAGCATATCCCCATTCTTTTCAAAGAGTTCGTAGCGCAGATCGATGTTATAGTTGTAGCCGTTTTGCAAATCAGCGTTACCGCGTATCTGTGCCGAACCGTAGGATTCCTGATAGAGGAAGGGGGCCATTTCGATAAACGAAGGACGCGTCACTGTGCGTGAGAAGGCAAAGCGCAGACTGTTCTTTTCGTTCATCTGGTATTTCATGTTCAGTGAGGGGAAAAGGTCGTTTTTGTTCAGTTCACTGCGTTCGGCTTTTCCGCCATCGGTATAGTAGTCTACCCATTGCTTGCTGATTTCGTAGCGTACTCCCAGGTTCACCAATAACGGGGCTACGGGGTAGTATTCAGTGGCAATGTATCCTGCATAAATGCTGTTACCGGCTGTATAGCTGTCTTTGGGCTGCTTCTTCCGGTCTATGGTGATGGAGCCGTTTTCTACATTTTCCATGTTGAGGAAGGAGTCGGTATCGTAGATGTCGGTGATGGTAGGGTTCAGTTTGTTCAGGTTGTAGTAGAAGCGTGTCCCCATATAGTCACGATTCTTGTCTTTATAGGTGAAACCGGCCTGCAACTTGTTGTTGTCGCCAAAGCGGTAGCTGGCGGTGAGGTCGCCCACCCATTCATCTTCATTCAGTGAGCCAAAGTAACGCATGGTTTCTTGGCGGTTCAGTTTGAAGAGTTTTATCTGGTCATCTTCACGGATGAACATTACTTGGCGGCGGTCGGGTTCGTCGCTGGAGGTCTTGCTGTACGAGCCGCTCCAGTTGAGGTCCCACTGTTTGCCGAAGTAGTGCTTGCCATTTACTTGATGGTTTTGCAGACTGTAGATGTGTGTCACGTTGTTGCTGCCTATCAGATGGTGGTCTTCATAGTCCACACCTTCGCGCCTCATATAAGTGTCGATGGCATTGCGGGCGTAGAAGAAGGTATATCCGATGTGATCGGAAGTGCGGAAACTGTAGCCGAGATTACCCAGTGCGGCAATCTTTAACTCGTTGCTGTAGCTGTCGTAGTTAAATTCATTCAGGGTATTTCCTGTAGCTTCTAAGGTACGTATGGAGGCATTGTCCATGGTTTGCAGGTCGTTGCTTACTCCTATGGAGCCCAGAACGCTGACTTCATTTCCACCTAGGGTGAAACGTTTGCCGAAGCCGATATTTCCGCCGAATTCGGGTAGGGCAGTCTTTCTACTAACCTGAAAACTGGTGTTAAAGAGGCGGTTGTGGCGTGCATACTCTTCATAGTCTGTTAATGACATGTCTATCAGTTTCTGATCCAGAGAAGGAGTCTTGAACAGAGAGCCGTCGCGGTCCATCCGGTAGAAATCTTTGCCTAGCGTATTGAACTTGCCACCTGCATTGAAGTTGATGGACAGAAAATCACTGCCTACATTCTCTTTGGTACTGATGTCGATATGTGCTCCCGAGTAGTCGGCGAATGCACTGGCGTCATATACTTTGCTCACGGTAATATTCTGTACGGTAGATGCAGGGAAGATATCCAGAGGGATCAGTTTATTGTCCGGATTAGGAGAGGCGATGGGAAGTCCGTTCAGAGTGGTGGTGCTGTACCGGTCGCCCAGACCGCGCACAATCAACTGTCCGGCACTGGCGATGGAGATACCGGTTATCTTTTTTACACCTTCTTCCACATTGCTGATTCCTTTGATACTCATTTCTTTGGCACCGAGATTTTCGATTGCAAGGGTGGCTTTCTGCCGTTCCATCTGCAGGGCTCGTTCACCTTCCAGATTCTTTTTGGCCACTACGGAGACTTCGCCTAACGCTTGTGCATCACTTTCCATCTCAAAGTTCAGCAAAGTTTCGGCCTTGACTTTTATGCTGTTGAGCAGGATGTCTTTGTATCCTATATATCTCACGGTTATGGTATATGTACCGTCATTTACATTCAGTGTATAATTGCCGTCAATATCGGCTACCACACCCTGCGCTGTCCCGGTTATCTGTATGGTAGCTCCGGTCAGTGGCTCTTTCGTCTGCTTGTCGAGGACGGTTCCTTTGATGTTTCCAGCCATGGCGGTCATGGTGGAAAGCACCAATAATAAAATGAAGAAAAATACTTTTCCTAAATCCAGTTTCATGCTCATCTTTTATCGTTTCTTGTTTCCGGTGCAAAGATGCGGCAACGGAATTACAACCGTAATACACATGTCATACAATTGATTCTCAATTAGGTTACAATTAAGTGACAAACTGAATTGTTGAAAAAAACGGCTGATAAACTCTTCTGACTTACTACATTAACGAACCCAAACTTTCTTTTTTTTGTTGATATGAATAGAGTGGAAATTAATAAGTAAGCATTATCTTTGCACTATTTACGAATATTAAAAGCACAATCGTATGAGTGGCAACCAATCACATGAGGCAAAACGTTTTCAGCTCCTTTCATCTGTTGGACAAATAGGCTGGTGGGAAGCCGACTTCGCTACGGGGGAATATCTTTGTTCCGAATATGTTTGTAATTTGTTAGGCTTGGAGGGAGACACTCTGACTTTTCGCCAGTTCGGCCAACTGATTCGTGAAGATTACCGTTGCCGTATCACACGTGAATTCCTTTCGATAGAAGAAATCGAGGTATATGAGCAAACTTTTCCTATTTACTCTTCACAAGGCATTGTGTGGGTTTGTTCCCGTCTGGGCGAAAAGTGGCTGACAGAAGATGGGCATCCAAAGGCATTTGGTATCCTTCAACTGGTCAATACCCCTGCGGACGCACAATCCGGTGATATTCTGAAACAGTTTAATGAATTGCTGTTCCGACAGCATTCAGTGTCCCAGTCCTTACGTAATTTTCTGAAAGATAAAAGCCTGAGTGAAGTGATTTCGGGAGTATTGAAGGATGTCCTCGAACTCTTTCATGGCGGACGTGTCTATATAGTGGAATACGATGCCGAATATCGCACACAAACTTGTACCTACGAGGTAGTGGCTGAAGGAGTTAGTCCGGAAATAGACATGCTGCAACAAATACCTACTAATGGCATGGAGTGGTGGCTTAAACAAATGTTGGCAGGCAAACCCATCCTATTGAATACTTTATCGGATTTGCCACGGGTGGCACGTCAGGAGTCTGAGATACTTGCTATGCAGAATATAAAGTCACTCATGGTGGTTCCGCTCCGGAATACCGAACGGGTGTGGGGATATATCGGTATTGACTTGGTAGATAGGTACTATAAATGGACGAATGAAGACTATCAATGGTTCTCCTCTTTAGCCGATATCATTAATATTTGTATCAGCTTGCGTCTTGCCAGAGATGAGGCCGACCGTGAACGTAATTTCCTGAGTAATCTCTATAAGTATATGCCTATGGGCTATGTACGCCTTTCCATTCTTTGCGATGAAGAAGGTGAACCTTATGACTATCTTATCACAGATGCTAATCAGTTCAGTGCTGATTTGTGTGGTTCGCCTTTAGAAAGATATAAAGGGCGCTTTGCTTCAGAATTTTATTCCTCAGACGAACTGTCAACCAAACTTCGGATTCTTGCAGATATACATAAGCATGGTCTGTACAGGGAACTGGATGAATATTTTGAAGAGTCAAAGAGGACTTGTCATTGTATTATTTATTCTCCCGAACCGGATGAATTGGTTTGTCTCTATATGGATGTCACTGAGATGCGCCGCACATATATGGCTTTGGATCACAGTGAGAAACTATTGCGAAATCTCTTTTCCAATATTCCTGTCGGTGTGGAGATTTATAATAAGGATGGGATACTGATAGATCTTAATAATAAAGATATGGAGATATTTGGGGTTAAGGACAAATCAAGTACGATTGGAGTGAACTTCTATGAGAATCCGAATGTGCCGTCTGATATCCGTGAAAGGGTGAAAGTGGAAGATGAACTTGACTTTTCGCAGGACTATGAATTCTCCAATGTGAGCGATTATTATGAATCGGAGAAAAGAGGTGGAATAGAACTTTATACGAAAATAAGTAAGATATACGATAAGCAGGGCGATAACAATGGTTTTGTACTTATCAATATAGACAATACGGAACGTATCAGTTCCATTAACCGGATACGTGATTTTGAAAACTTCTTCCTGTTGATTTCTGAATATGCCAAAGTAGGTTATGCCAAACTGAACCTGCTTACCCGTAATGGATATGCCATCAAGCAATGGTATAAGAATATGGGTGAAGATGAAGATACGCCATTGGTTGAAGTGGTAGGAATTTATAATAAAATGCACCCGCAAGACAGGGTACGTGTATTGGCTTTCTTTGAGAAGGCCAAACGGGGGGAAGCTACGAGTTTCAAAAGTGAAATGCGCGTGCTCAAATCCGGAACATTGGACCAGTGGAACTGGGTACGTATGAATGTAGTGCTCAACCGCTATGATCCTGAGAATGGGCTGATTGAATTGATCGGTGTTAACTACGATATCACTGAATTGAAGGAAACAGAACAAAAACTGATTGAAGCCAAAGAGAAAGCTGAAGAGGCAGACCGCTTGAAGAGTGCTTTCCTGGCGAATATGAGTCATGAGATACGTACACCGTTGAATGCTATTGTAGGTTTTTCAAGTTTGCTGGTGGAGACGGAAGATCAGGGAGAAAAGCGGGAATACTCAAAGATGGTGGAAGAGAATAATGAACTTCTGCTGCAACTGATTTCTGATATTCTGGATTTATCGAAGATTGAGGCGGGAACTTTCGACTTTAAAATAAGGGATCTGGATGTGAATACTCTGTGTGGAGATGTTCAGCGCTCCATGAAACTGCGTGTGAAGCCGGGTGTTGAGCTTTTATTCGAACCGACTTTACCGTCATGCGTCATTGTGAGTGATCCTAATCGTTTGCACCAGGTGGTTGCTAATTTTGTAAATAATGCGATTAAGTTCACTACAACCGGCTATATCCGTATCGGATATGACCAACCGGATGCAAAGCATTTACGAATATATGTATCGGATACAGGTATCGGTATTGCCCCGGAAGCCTGTGAGAAGATATTCGACCGCTTTATAAAGTTGAACTCGTTTGTTCAGGGCACCGGCCTGGGACTTTCTATCAGTAAGAGTATTATAGAGCAACTAGGAGGCACTATTGGTGTGGATAGTGAATTGGGTAAAGGATCGACGTTCTGGTTTATTCTGCCGGTGGTATAAGAGTTACGAGCTACGAGTTACAAGTGCTTTGCGGTGTAATAGCGCAACCACTCGTAACTTGTAGCTCGTAGCTTTTGTAGCTCGTAACTAATTCAGTCCGAACGAGAACTTGTCGATGGACTGATAAACCACGCTCGCAAGGCTCAATACAATAATACCGAGCGTACAGATGACAAGGCTGGCACGCGTGTAGTTATCGCTACGGAAAGTGGCGATAGGCTCATCACTCTTGTTGATATACATGGACTTCACAATCTTCAGATAGTAATAGAGTGAAATAATCGTATTCACCAATGCGATGAACACCAGCAGATGGAAACCGCCCTGGAAAGCTGCTGCGAAGATAAAGAACTTCGAGAAGAAGCCTGCGAACGGAGGAATACCTGCCAATGAAAACAAAGCAAGCGTCATGAGGAATGCCAGTTTCGGATTGGTACTGTATAATCCGTTATATTCTTCGAGCGTGAAACGCTGGGCACGAAGGGCGATAATCGTAATCACTGCAAATACAGAGAGGTTGGCGAACATGTAAATAAGTACATAATACACCAATGATGCCATACCCTGTTGCGTTCCGGCAATCACACCCAACATGATGTAGCCTGCCTGCGAGATACTGGAAAATGCCATCAGGCGTTTCAGGTTTTCCTGACGCAGGGCGAAAAGGTTGGCAAGGGTGATAGAAGCTATGATAACCCAATAAAGAATTTCCTGCCATTGATCCACCATCGGAGCGAATGTTTTGATAAGGATAGTCATCAATACAAAAGCTGCCGATCCTTTAGAAATAACACTTAAATAAGCAGTTACTACACTCGGGGCACCTTCGTACACGTCTGCCGTCCAGAGGTGGAAAGGAACAAGGGAAAGCTTGAATCCCATGCCGGAGAAGAAAAAGACAAATGCCATTATTTGCAGGGCACTGCCGTCCAGGTGAGCCGGGATATCATCGAAATAGAGAGTACCTACTGTTCCGTAAATAAGCGAGATGCCATAAAGCAGCAGTCCGCTGGAGAAAAGTGCGGTGAGGATGTACTTGGCACCGGCTTCGGCGGAGTGGTGGCGGTACTTGTCGAAAGCAACCAATGCAGCCATCGGGATACTTGCTGTTTCCAGTCCGATGAAGAACATCAGGAAGTGTCCTGCGGAAATCATGAAGTACATACCCAGCAGGGTAGAGAGCGTCAGCATATAAAATTCGCCTTGCTTGATTACAGTGTCCGGTCGTTTCAGCCACTCATGTGCCATCAGGAAAACAATCAGTGTACCGACGCTGAGGATGGACTTCACGATGCTTTGTATCGGGGCGTTATGGTACATACCACCGAAAGCATCGGCAGCCGGACCGGGTATGATGGTAATCAGCGTGTGTATCGTGAGCAGCACGACGGGCAACATGGTGTTGAGTCGTGGATTACCGTCCTTCTTGTGAGCATCGGGGCTCATGAAGAGGTCGGCCACGAAGAGGATCACGATGACAGCTATCAGCGAAAGCTCTTCTTTGAGAATAAGGAATTGGGAATAGTCCATATCTATTGAATGATAAGTTATTAGTTATAAGTTATTAGCATACCATTATTGAAATATACTCACCAGGGGCAACACGCTGTCTCCAATCATATTGCTGATCCACAACGGAGCAAGACCGAGGCCTGCAACGCAGACAATGAGAATAATAACGGCAGTGCGTTCATCCCAGGTAGCATCAGTCAGCGCCAGATGGTGCTTGTTGGTGCAAGTTCCATACAGTATCTTGCCAACCAGTCGGAGGATATAGACTGCGGTAATCACGATACTGGTACAGGCAATGATAGTCCACGTGCGGTGGAAAACATCTGCATGCTGGAAAGCACCGTTGAAGATTGTCATCTCGGCAACGAAACCGCTGAGTCCTGGAAGTCCGAGATTGGCAAGTCCGGCAATGACATAACAGACAGCAAGGAACGGCATGATTTTCATCAATCCTGAAAGCTCACGTACGTCGCGTGTGTGGGTACGACCGTAGATCATACCGATGAGGGCAAAGAACAGGGCAGTCATTAATCCGTGGCTGAGCATTTGCAGGACAGCACCGGTACAAGCCGTTTGGTTCATCATCAGGATGGCGAAGAGCACGAGGCCGCAGTGAGATACGGAAGAGTAGGCATTAATATACTTCAAGTCTGTCTGTACACAAGCCGAGAAAGCACCGTAGACAACGGAGATACCCGTCAGTATCAGGAATATCCAGCCGAGTTCCTGAGCAGCTTCAGGCATCAGATACATGGCGATACGGAAACAACCGTAACCACCAAGTTTCATCAGTACACCTGCATGGAGCATACTTACGGCAGTAGGCGCCGAAGCGTGGCCGTCGGGGCTCCATGTGTGGAACGGGAACAATGCACCGAGTACACCGAAACCGAGGAAGGTAAGCGGGAACCAAATGCGTTGTTGTTCGATAGGAATATTATGCAATTGGGCAATTTCCAGCAGGTTCATACTGGTGGCACCGGAACCGAAATAGATACCCAGAATACCAATAAGCAGGAATGCGGAACCACCCATCAACATCAGTGTCAGTTTCATGGCAGAGTATTCCTTACGTCCTGATCCCCATACACCGATAAGCAGGTACATCGGAATCAGTGCTACTTCATAGAACATGAACATGGTGAACAGGTCCGTAGAAATGAAGAAGCCGAACACACCCAGAGAGAGCAGGGTGAACCAAAGGAAATATTCTTTCGTCAACGGTTGCAGACGCCAGGAGGCGAAAGTACCGGTGAAGACTATGATGGCAGAGAGCAGCAGCATGGCTACTGAAATGCCGTCTACTCCCACGGAGTAGTGTATGTTGAGTGCCGGATACCAGGGTACATCCGCACGGAAGAGCATTTCGGCTGTGTCTCCGGCAGCACGCGCTTGCAGATAAGCAATGGTTAGGCCTACGGCGGCCAACACTAATGCCGATGCACCTGTCACCATCACCGTGCGTATCTGCTTGATGTTGCGACTCAGCCAGAGACCAAGTAACATCAACAGGGGGATGAGAACAAAAATACTTAATATGTTCATTTTTATAATTACAAATTACGAATTACAAATTACGATTAACATTTCTCTACTATAGCAGCAATAACAATATCAATGCCAGCGTACCCAACAGGAATACGTAAGTGTACTGTTGAATTTGTCCGCTTTGCAGACCGCGTATTTCATCACTGGTGGCATTGGCGCTCCAAGCAAGGAAGTCGAAGAAACCATCTACTACGTGGCGGTCGAACCAAGCGATGGGGCGGGAGATGCAACCAAAGATTATTTTATGAGTTACGAACTGGTACACTTCATCGATATAGAAGCGATGATAGGCAGCTGTCCATAATCCGCGGAAACGACGGGCAAGGGCATTGGCAACGGGTTGCTTTGCCCGTGCGTACATGGCTGTGGCAATTGCGATGGAGATGACAGCTATAGCAATGCTGGTACCTGCCACCGCCCAGTCGAGATGAATCTCGTAAGCCGTACCGTTGGAAGAGATGAACTTACCGAAGGGGATGAAACCGGCTCCGATAGTAACAACGGCAAGAAACATCAGCGGGAAAGTCATAGTTAACGGACTTTCGTGGGGAGTATGTTCAGCATGAAGCTCTTTATTCTCTTTGCCCCAGAAGATGCCGTAATAGAGGCGGAACATATAAAATGCCGTCATTGCAGCAATCACTGTCATAATCCAGCCCATTACAGGACTGAACTGGAAGCATGCTGTCAGTATTTCATCTTTAGAGAAGAAACCGGAGAACGGAGGAATACCTGCAATGGCAAGACAAGCAATCAGGAACGTAATATGTGTCACAGGCATGTACTTGCGCAGTCCACCCATAGCGGACATTTCATTGCTGTGTACCGCATGGATAATGCTACCTGCGCCGAGGAAGAGTAATGCCTTGAACATAGCGTGCGTGAACAGGTGGAACATACCGGCCATATAGCCCAGACCGCCATGATGCGGATCAGCAGAAGTACAAACTCCCAGTGCCACCATCATAAAGCCGATCTGTGAGATAGTAGAGAATGCCAGCACACGTTTGATGTCACTTTGCACACAAGCTACCGAAGCAGCATAGAATGCAGTGAACGCTCCAACGTAAGCTACCAGATGCAGCACGTCGGGTGCATAACCGATGAACAGCGGGAACATTCGGGCCACAAGGTAAACTCCGGCTACCACCATGGTCGCTGCATGGATCAATGCGCTGACGGGTGTCGGGCCTTCCATTGCATCCGGCAGCCAGATGTGTAATGGGAACATGGCACTCTTTCCGGCACCACCGATGAACATCAGTCCCAAGGCCAGAGGTATCATTGCCGCACCACCTTTCAGCAATGCCATTTCACTGGGATGGAAGGTGTAAGTTCCGGCATAATAACCGTAAATAAGGATACCGATCAGGAAACCCAGGTCGGCAAAACGGGTAACGATGAACGCTTTCTTGCTTGCAGCAACAGCAGACGGTTTCGTATAGTAGAAACCGATGAGCAAGTAAGACGAAACACCCACCAATTCCCAGAACAGATACATCTGGAAGATATTGGTAGCCACCACCAGACCCAACATGGACATGGTAAAGAGGCTGAGGAATGCATAATAGCGTTGGAATCCGCGCTCACCCTTCATGTAGCCGAAAGAGTAGACATGTACCATCAACGATACGGTGGAGATGACGATAAGCATCATCACAGAAATGGGGTCGAGCAGGATACCTAGGTCAATGCTCAGCGTTGAAGTGAAGGGCAACCACGTCACATTATAAGGCATAAGTGTGGCGAAAGTGCCGTCCGCCAGACGCGGAGCGGAGAAATACTGCCAGGCAGTGGCGTAGCTCAATACGGCTACCACAGCCAATACCGTGGGACCGATGATGCCCGCCGTCCGGTGCGTCATCCATTTGCCGCCAATCCCCAATACAAGGAAGGAGAGGAGGGGAAGCAGGAGAATGAAGATTGTATATTCCATATTCTTTTCTTTTTTATTCTATTATTGATACTGTACTGATTCTACCATTTCAATTCGTCCAGCTTATTAACCTGGATACTTCGTATATTGCGGTAGATGTTGATCATAATCGCGATAGCTACTGCCGTTTCGGCGGCCGAGATGGCAATGGAGAACAGGGCAAAGAAATACCCTTCCATTCCGTCAGGGAAAAGGAAACGGTTGAACACTGCGAAGTTGATATCCGTAGCATTCAGTATCAACTCGATGCTGATAAGTATCGCCAGTGTGTTGCGGCGGGTGAAGAACCCGTAGATACCGGCGAAAAACATGATAGCCGAAACTATCAGATAATATTCCATGTGAATCATAATCAATTGTATTTAGCGTTTACGTGCAATCACCAACCCACCTACGATACACGCCAGCAACAGGATGCTGACTGCCTCGAAGGGAAGCAGATAACCGAATTTGTCACTACTCAGCATAGAGTGTCCGATAGTCTTGATGTTGATTTCCAGCGGTACAAGATCGGTAGTAACGAGGAATTTATGTTTCAACGTAATGAATACTACGATGATAGCACCACCTACAGTTGCGCCCAGACCGGCCAACAGTTTGCTACGTTTCAACTTGTCGGTAGTACGGTCTCCTTCGCCACTCGTCAGTAGGATGGAGAAGACGTAGAGCACAACAATACCGCCGGCATAAACCATGATTTGTACCGAGCCTAGAAATGTGTAGCCCAGCAGGAAGTAGATGCCTGCCGTGCCGAAAAGCGTGAACAGCAGATACGTTGCCGAGCGTACCATGTGGCGTGTAGTCACAGTGAGAATGGAACACACGCTGATGAACACTGCCAGAAAGTAGAATACTACGGTTTCAAGGGTTATTTCCATATTCTTGAATTACAAATTACTTAATTACAAATTACTTTGTTGCTTCACTTTGGGGAGCAGCGGGTTTCTTTTTCTCTTCTACGTGACTGCCCGGATGGTTCAACGTCTTCACCAGCTTTGTACGGTCGAACACCGCATGCTCAAAGTCTGTAGCAAACGTAATCGCATCGTGCGGACAAGCTGTGACACAAAGTTGGCAGAACATGCACGAACCGAGGTCGTATTCATACTTTGCCAATATCTTCTTTTTTTTGCCGTCCTCAGTCTCTATCATTTCACTTGTTACCTTGATGGTATCGTTGGGACATGCTATCTGGCACAGCCCGCACGCTATACAATGGTGTTCATTCCGGTCATTGTGCGGCATGGTCAGCGTACCGCGGAAACGGTCGAACATCTCCAGTGTCGTACGATTCTCCGGGTATTGCTCTGTCACTTTCCGGCGGCAGAAGACGGTCATGGTAGTTTTCATACCCGTCAGCAAAGAACCGATGCCGTGCATCAGTCCGCCAAAATAACTGTATGTTTTCATAATCTAAAAGTGCAGTTTAAATACAACAATCAGTACCATCAGAATGAGGTTTACCATTGAGATAGGTACCAGATACTTCCATTCCAATGCCAGGATCTGGTCGATACGCAAGCGGGGGAATGTCCATTTAATCCACATCAGCAGGAATACTACGAAGAATGCCTTGCCGAAGAACCAGATAAAGCCCGGAATATAATCCATTATGGCGTTGAAGCCATCCAGTCCTACAATATGAAGCGGCATCCAGCCGCCCAAGAAGATGGTGGCAGCCACGCTGGCTACAATAAACAGGTTCAGATATTCGGCCAGATAGAAGAAACCGAAGTGCATACCGCTATATTCGGTGTGGTATCCTGCCGTCAGTTCGCTTTCTGCTTCCGGCAAGTCGAACGGCCCACGGTTACACTCTGCATTTCCGGCTATCAGGTAGATAACGAAAGCGATCACTGCCGGAATGTGTCCTTTGAAGATGAACCATCCGTCAGCCTGTCCTTCTACAATTTCAGAGAACTGCATCGTACCCATCAGCACTACCATAGTTAATATACTCAGTCCTACAGACAACTCGTACGAGATAATCTGTGCTCCGCTTCGCATGGCTCCGATCAATGAAAATTTGTTGTTGGATCCCCAACCGGCCAGCAGAATACCTAATACACCTATACTGGATGCTGCCAGCAGGAAGAATACACCTACATTGAAATTCAGCACTTCCATACCTTTATTAATAGGGAGGCAGGCAAATGTCAGAAATGAAGCTATGATCACCATGAACGGTGCCAGGTTGTAGAGGAAGCGGTCGGCAGCTTTCGGAGTGAAGATTTCTTTGGTGAGCATCTTCAGCACGTCGCAGATGACCTGAATACTACCCCATTTACCTACACGGTTCGGACCGAGACGACACTGGAAGAAAGCACATATCTTGCGCTCCATGTAAATCAGAATGATGGCGAGTACGGCATACATCAGAATGATGCACACGCCTATCACTACACATTCGAGGAATATCGCCAGACCTTCCGGCATCAGGGAAGTCAGCGTCTGGTGTATCCAGTTGGTTACTATACTAAAGTCAAACATCTTGTAATTTACAATTTACAATTTACAATTTACGAGGCACTTTACAATGGCAATGCATCAACCGACTACTCATGCGCAGCTAAATTGTACATTGTACATTGTAAATTGTACCTTCCTTTACCTATCAATATCTGGCACTACGTAATCCAGCGTTCCTCCGATTGCAATCAGGTCGGCAATCTTTGCTCCGCGGCAAATGGTATCTACGGTGCTTACCAGCGGTAATCCCGTGGAACGGAAATGCAGACGGTACGGAGTCTTGTCGCCATGGCTTTCCAGGAAGACGCCGAACTCACCACGGCTACCTTCTACGGCAGTATAATACTGTCCTTCGGGTACACGGATGATGGGTTTCATCTTTTCCTGATATGGGCCTTCGGGGATGTTATCAATAAGTTGTTCAAGGATATTCATACTTTCCATGATTTCGTCCATACGAACCATGTAGCGTGCCCAGGAGTCGCCTTCGGTATAAACGATTTCTTTGAAGTCCACTTTGTCGTATACTCCGTAGGGATGGCGTTTACGGACATCGCAAGCCCAGCCGCTGGCACGTCCTGTACCACCTGTAGCTCCGAAAGCGATGGCATCTTCACGGCTCAGTACTCCTACGCCTTTCAGACGTTGCTGGGCGATGATATTGCCGGTGAACACCTCATGATATTCGTGGATGATGCCACGCAGGTAGGGGATAAACTCTTTCACTCGTTTCTGGAAGTTGGGATGCAGGTCGGCCTGCACACCACCGATAGTGTTGTAGTTCATAATAAGGCGTCCGCCGCAAGTTTCCTCGAAGATGTCGAGTATCTTCTCGCGGTCGCGGAAACCATAGAAGAACGCGGTCAAAGCACCAAGGTCCATTGCGAGACAAGAGTAGAACAGCAAGTGAGAGTCTATGCGCTGCAATTCGTCCATGATGGTACGGATATACTTCACACGGTCGCTTACTTCAATGCCCATAGCCTGCTCGATGCATGCACAAAGGGCGTGGCGGTTCTGATGTGCGCCCAGATAATCCAGACGGTCAGTCAGTGCCAATGTCTGCGGGTAGGTGAGGCTTTCGCACATCTTCTCGATGCCCCGGTGGATGTAGCCGCAGTTGGCATCTATCTTCTCGATGGTTTCACCTTCCAGTGATACACGGAAACGCATTACACCGTGCGTGGCAGGGTGTTGCGGACCGATGTTCACAACATATTCTTCGTCTCCGAAGAGTACCAGTTCTTTATTCTTTATTGTACCATCCGGGTTAAGTGCCAGTTCGGTAGTGGTATCAATGGTTTCTTCATTGTCCATACGAAGCGGATTGTCCTTTTCCGGATCATTGTCCTTACGCATAGGGTATCCTACCCAGTCGTTACGCAGGTAGAGGCGGCGCATGTCGGGATGTCCAATGAAGATGATGCCGTAGAAATCGTATACTTCACGCTCCAGGAAATCTGCTGCTTTCCAGATGTCACTGACACTGGGTAACTCGGCATTCTCGCGGTCCAAGGTAGCGGTACGTACGACTAAACGTTCTCCGGTAGTGGTGGATTCCAGATGATAAACCACTCCTAAACCACGCGGTGTATCCGGCGTATCCTTGTCGGTTGTTTCTCCCCAGTCCATACCGGTCAGGCATTCCAGAAAGTCCATTTGCCGCTCTTGGCGCAGGCGGAACATTTCGGCATGCAAGTCCGTAGGTTTTATAAATCGTATATTATCCATATTTTGATTATGTTTCGTTATTGTAGCTCATCACTCGTCACTATCCGGTTTCGGTTCCTTTCGGTTCACTCCGCCGAAGAATTTCTCTATCTTCACTTTGCGTTGCAACTGCATCATACCGTAGTAGAACGCTTCCGGACGAGGGGGGCATCCCGGGATGTACACATCCACCGGCAGAATCCTATCTACTCCATTCACTACG